>Ga0136654_1000001_pt1 | contig 285975 bp, 246 predicted proteins | sample InaspJWI70metaG_FD_94865 | JGI IMG/M metagenome (GOLD analysis project Ga0136654, IMG submission 94865) | Marine gutless worms symbiont microbial communities from Oahu, Hawaii - Inanidrilus sp. 1 OAHU.JWI-70 metaG (version 2) | ecosystem: Host-associated > Annelida > Digestive system >... | reverse complement strand
TGTGATCGTAAATGTTGTCATAGCGGCCTCCTTTTTAAGGTTATGAGGCCATTATAACCGCCGTCTGTGACAGATACGGTCACAGATCGGCACTACTGGAGTTTTTTAGAGAACCGCATACAAGTTTTTAAGGCTTGATAACCGGACGAAGAAATTTCTTTTAAGGTGGTACTTCTTCCGAAAAACCCCATTCCACAACGGTTGTTAGCATGGCCTAAAATCCCACTGGTACGGTTGTTGCAGAAACCTGTATGCAGCCCTCTAAGCAAACCGTTGTAGGACGGTCGGTTGGATCAATTGGGCGGTTAAACCGTTATAGGACGGGCAACCGGACCTGTAAGCAGAAAAGAAGGTGACATTATGAGCGGAGCGATACCCTATTACAAATTTCAACAGCGCATTGCGCGGCAAAAAGCGCGGTCCGGGCTCTCAAGACCGGAACGGCCGGATAAATTTCAGATACTCCTGTGCAGTATGGCGCATCATGTGAACAACCTGCTTATGCGCATCCAGGGCTATACATCGTTGATGCGCATGGATGTCAAGGAGGGGCAGACCGGGTGCGCGCGTTTGAAGTATATTGAGAATTATGTCGGTTACGGTGCGGTGTTAACCTCCCAGCTGTTGGCCTTCGCAGGACGGGGCGTCTACGCTGATCCGGTCAACATTCCGCCTTTGCTGCTGGAGTCGCAGGGGACGACCGGAGCAACCCCCGGCGACAACGAAGTCAGGTCCCGGCTTTTCATCATCGGGCAACCAGCGGGAGACCTGCGTCGCGGTCTGTTGCCAACGTGCCGCGATATTGCCCAGAAGATTGCCGGACTCTTCAGGGGTATCGAGAGTGTCAGCATCACCGGACGACCCAGCCAGCTTGAAAAAGAATATATCGACAAGATAAGGGCCGCAACCGGAGAAGGAACCAAAATTGCCCGGGATGTGGCGGCGGTATTTCAACCTGCACGTGATCGGGCCGTCGATCGACCGATGAATCATCCCCGCACCTTGACGCCGCTGGTAAAAACCATTGGAGCGCGTTGCGGATAGTCTTTGTATCGATCCCATCTGGTCAAAGTCAAGCAAAACGCCCTGCCAAATCCGTTTGTAGAAAAACAGACTTGGCAGGGCGTTTTGCGTAGGTAAACTTTGGGTGGACTTTATACCGGGTTGTAATCGCCTTTGTTGAACTTTACCTCTTCCAAAGAGGCTGCTACCAGCAGTTCATTGAGGATGCCCTTAAGTTCATCGCCCGGGGGCAACGTTCCCAATAGTTGCTGCAGGCACTGTTTTTCGCCGGCGACTTTCTCCATCACCGGTCCGATTTCTTTCAGGGACACATCCGGATTCGCCAGCATATCCCGGTATGTATCCAGCAGATTCAAAAAGTTCTCGACCCGATCGGGGATGGAAATGGATTTCACATCCAACAGAGGCTTCAGAGAAACTCCCTTGATACTGCCCGGGGCTTGCAACGGGACTGTTTTGACGCCGGGTTCGGAATCGGCCCGGGCGGCCTGATCGAGCAGGGAGTTGAAGGCGCCCTTGACCGGCTTGTCGGTTCGTCCGGTTTCGCGTGCTACCAGCTGTTTAAAGATCGCTTCGTTTCCTGTAACTTTCATAGCAGTTCCTCAATTCAGTAGAGTTTGTTCGTTGCCTTCAGGTAGATGCAACTGGCGTACCATAGGCGTCAATTTGATGGTAATTTGGTTGACTTGATAATATCGCTTTGATAACAATACGTTACAAATTCAAGAATGCTTTGGTAAAAAGGGTGGCAATTCCGGGGAACGGATGACCGGGCAAAAATTGCCGGTTCCAGCAGTGATTGCCCGGAAGGTTGCCCCTGTGAGGACCGCACCGCCGACAGGTAAATCAGTCTGGGTTGCGAGTTGCAAACAGTTGGTTTTAATTTTTCCGTAAACAGATAAAGCAATGAACCTGCAAGAGCACATCCTGGTAGTCGGTGGCGCCGGTTATATCGGCGCGCACATGTGCAAGCATCTGCACGCAGCCGGTTACACTCCCGTGGTGCTGGACAACCTGGAACGGGGTCATCGCCAGGCGGTTCAGTGGGGACCGTTCATTCATGGAGACATGGATAATATTGATGTGTTGCATGATGTGTTTACCCGCTACCCCATTGCGACTGTCATGCATTTCGCAGCCTTTGCCTATGTGGGCGAGTCGGTCCAGGATCCCGGCCTGTATTACCGCAACAATGTGGCCGCTCCCATCGTGCTGCTCCAGCAAATGGCGAGACACGGCCTCGACCGTTTCATCTTTTCTTCGACCTGTGCGATCTATGGTGAACCCGTAAATGTGCCCATGGATGAAGCCCACCCCATCCTACCCATAAATCCCTATGGTCGCGGCAAATTTATGGTTGAGCAGGTCCTTGATGATTTCAGGAAGGGGCACGGGATAGAATCAATCTGCCTGCGATATTTCAATGCGGCTGGCGCCGATCCGGACGGTGCCATCGGCGAAGATCATCGGCCGGAAACCCACCTGATTCCCCTGGCACTGGAGGTAGCTTTGGGAAAACGAGCGTCTCTAACGATTTACGGGGATGATTATCCAACTGCCGACGGGACCTGTATCCGCGACTATATTCATATCGAGGATCTTGCCCGGGCCCACCTGCTGGCCCTTGAGAAAATGAAGACCGGCGAAGCCATTTCCCAAAAGTACAATCTGGGAAACGGCAATGGCTATTCGGTCAAAGAGGTCCTGGACACGGTTCGCCGCATCACCGGGCATGCCATCCCGGCCCGGATCGGACCGCGTCGACCGGGTGATCCTGCCCGACTGGTGGGCTCAGGCGAGCTCGCCCGCCGGGAACTGGGCTGGGAACCACGGTACCCTGACCTTACGTCAATCATCGAGACCGCCTGGAACTGGCATAAAAACAACCCGAACGGATTTGACGACTGACTCAACGCACTCTGGGAGCAAACATGGAACATTTTCAGAAAAGGATTCTGGTCACGGGCGGAGCCGGCTTTTTGGGTTCACATCTTTGTGAACGCCTGGTGAACGACGGACATGATGTCCTCTGCGTGGATAATTTTTTTACCGGTTCCAAGCAAAATATCAGCCATCTGTTGGATCAGCCCAATTTCGAGCTGCTCCGGCATGACATTACCTTTCCCCTGTATGTCGAGATTGATGAAATCTACAATCTGGCTTGTCCGGCGTCCCCCATCCACTACCAGTTCGACCCGGTACAGACCACTAAAACCAGTGTTCACGGAGCCATCAATGTCCTGGGATTGGCCAAACGGGTCAAAGCCAAGGTTTTTCAGGCGTCTACCAGTGAAGTTTACGGCGATCCCACGGTCCACCCCCAAACCGAGTCCTACTGGGGGAATGTCAATCCTATCGGCCACCGGGCCTGCTACGACGAGGGCAAGCGCTGCGCGGAAACCCTTTTTTTCGACTATTTTCGCCAGCATGGGTTGAGAATTAAAGTTGCCCGCATTTTCAATACTTACGGACCGCGTATGCACCCTAATGATGGCCGGGTGGTGTCAAACTTTATCGTTCAAGCTCTCAAGGGAAAACCCTTGACAGTGTACGGAGACGGTGGGCAGACCCGCTCATTTTGCTTCGTTGAGGACCTGACCGAAGCATTCGTGCGCCTCATGGCCACCCCGGATGATTTTACCGGTCCCATCAATCTTGGAAATCCGGGTGAGTTCACCATCCTCGAACTGGCCGAGACCGTCATAAAATTGACCAAGAGCAGGTCAAAAATCGTGTTTGCCGCTTTGCCCCAGGACGACCCCCTTCAGCGGCAGCCTGACATTTCACTGGCCAAGCAGAAGCTGGACTGGCAGCCGCTTATTGATCTGGAGTCGGGGCTGAAGCAGACCGTGGCTTACTTTAGATCACTGCTGTGACTGCCTGAGCGCAGAAGCACCTGAACATGATAAGGTAGACGGTACTGCGGCTGACGAAACTCGATCCGTCAGGGAAAAGAAGTAAAAACAGCCGTCAGCGCAGCGCGAGAAGCATGTGAATCTGATCATTAATTTACGCCGCAGTCGCCGATAACAACAACACGATATACAGGTGTTCAAGAACTGCGCATTTCCTCTGGAGATGACAGCAGCCCCTTCTTTATTCCATCCAAAATCCAATCAAATCCGTTTCTGAGCCAATTAAATCTTAAGATCCCTAGCGCCGGAGTGTGCATCGCTGTTCAAATTCAACCTCGCGATCCGCATATCCAAGGGGCAGTGTCAAATTTCAAACCTTACGTGAACTTTTAGCGTCAAAATATTTGCCACCCGCGCGACGATTTCTATTAATATTAGTTATTACGAATGGTTATATTTAAAAATGAAGTGGTATGGATGTTGCAGTTCAAGTTAATGCTCAAGTCCTCATTGGGCCGGTATGTAATCCAGGGGGCGGAGCTGTATCGACAGTAACATAACCTGACCAATCTGAATCGGACGACAGGTGACACGTATGGAAAAAAACAGCCAAACGCTTACCATCAGCCAGATAAGCACATTGTTGAACGTATCGAAACCGACCCTTCGTTTCTGGGAAAAAGAATTTGCAGGGATTCTGGTTCCCATGCGAACCGACGGTGGGCAGAGACGCTATACGTCCAAGCATGTTGAAATCGTTAATGAGATCCGATCCCTGAAGAAAGCGGGGTTAAGTTTAGACGAGATCAGAGCGACGCTAAATGGAAAAATCGTAAGGAACCTTTCAGATCATCACGGGATCGATAATTTGGCCGAACGCGTGGCGGACATGGTGCGAAGAGAAGTTGTCAAATATTTGGAAAGGCATGCGGGCCAAACAATGGGTTCGGCGGATGATTCTGTATCCGCCGGGTACGCTGCCAGAATACCCAATCCTGCCGAAAGGCGTTAAGAACAAAGTTGTGGCGGTTGGACGCCAGAAAGAAGCATACGAATGCAACTCCCAAACTCATTCAAAGAACCAGTCTACGTGACCAGGCCTGCACTGCCCGACCCCAAGGAGGTCTACGCGAAGATTGATGAAATCTGGAGCACTCAGTGGCTTACCAATATCGGGCAACAGCACAGAGCGTTTGAATCTAAGCTGCAAGCATATCTACGCGCGCCTAATCTGAGTCTGTTCTGCAATGGCACGATGGCTTTGCAATTGGCCTGTCAGGCATTTCGTCTTTCCGGAGAGGTCATTACAACCCCTTTCACGTTTGCGGCGACTTCACACGTCCTATACTGGAATAACCTGAAACCGGTGTTTTGCGACATAGACCCGCACACGTTCAACATTGACACCAGTCGCCTGGAGTCTCTGATTACCCCCCATACGACCGCTATTTTGCCCGTCCATGTTTTTGGATACCCTTGTGATACGGATACGATCCAATCGATTGCCGATCGCTATGGCGTCCGCGTCATATACGATGCCGCGCACTGTTTTGGCGTAGAGGTGGATGGTCAGCCGATTGGCAATTTCGGCGATATTGCCATGTTCAGTTTCCATGCGACCAAGATATTCCACACGATTGAAGGCGGTGCTCTAACTTACAAAGATAGCGTCCTCAAGGAACGCTTGGAACTTTCCCGCAACTTTGGGTTTATGGGCGAGGAGCAAATCGTAGTGCCCGGGATAAACGGCAAGATGAATGAGATCCAGGCGGCCATCGGTTTGTTGATGCTTGATATCATAAAGGCAGAAAGCGCCCGGAGAAAAAAGCTGACGCTGCTGTACCGGGAGAGGCTGCAGGATATACCTGGAATTGAATTTAGGCAGGACCTACCGCACGTAAAGCATAACTACTATAATTTTGTCGTCACAATAGATAAAACCGAATTTGGAAACAGTCGCAACCAGCTATATGATAAACTTAAGAAATTTAACATTTTTACCCGCAAGTATTTTTATCCGCTTTGCAGTCAATTGCAGTGTTATCGCAATTTACCGTCCGCCGCACCCGAAAACCTGCCGGTCGCGGAACACATTTCCCAAAACGTATTGAGTCTGCCGCTGTTCGGAGGATTGCAGGAAGACGACATTCACCGGATCTGTGACACCATCCAATATATTCAGGAATTTTAACGTGAAAAAAATACTGTTCCTTACACTTTACGATAATATTTGCCTGGGCAACCGGATTCTATCGGCCATTGCCAAAAGCCACGGTATCGAGACCCATGTAGTCATTTTCAAAGACCAGCGTACAAGGGCCATTTTGAAAGACAGCGCTGATTCACTGTCCTATCAATTTTACTTTGACGGCATTAAATATGGCAGCTGCTATGCAGCCTATAATGCAACCGAAAGAGAGATTGGTCACTTCATCAAGCTGGCTAACGATATTCGGCCGAACCTCATCTGCCTGAGTACGAGATCATTCGGATACTCACTTTCAAAAAAAATCATTTCACGCATGAAGAAAGAACTGGATATTCCCGTCATTGGAGGCGGGTGGGGCCCGACTTTGGAGCCCGAAAAGTTTCTCGAATTTTGTGACTACGTCTGTTTTGGAGAGGGTGAGGTGCCCATCCGCCAAATCAGTCAACAGTTGCTCCGTGCCGAAAGCGATTTTCAAACGGTGGATAACCTTATTTTCCGGCACAATGGAACCATCGTTAAAAATCCGATAGCCCGACCCCTGCAAAACGAAGATCTAGATGCTTTGCCGTTTGCCGATTTCGATCTGGCTAATAAATACCTGATCGACAATAACCGCATCTATGTAGGTAGCCAGAGTGTGAATTCCAAGATTTATAATTGTCTCGCCGGCCGCGGTTGCCCGCTGAGTTGCAGTTACTGCATGTCGAGTAAATATAGGGGCCTGTATAAAGGCGAAGGGTACAAAATCGCCAAATACCGCATCCGCGATGTCGAGACGGTAATAGAAGAACTGAAAATTGCAAAAGCCAACGGTGCTATGTATGTGCGCATTTCCGACGAAATATTTCCTATCTGGAAGGAATGGATCGATAAGTTTATCGAGTTGTACCGCCGCGAAATAGACCTGCCGTTTTTCGCCTATATCCGGCCCGAGTTTCATAGTGACGATGTGACCCGCCGACTGGTCGAGATTGGCATGACTTCAAGTGTGGTGGCCATCCAGGCAGGATCGGAGCATATCCGTAAAAAGATATTCAAGCGAATGCTGTCCCGGCACAAGATCGTAGAATTCGCCAATACCCTAAAAAGACATGATATTGATTACACTTATCACCTGATCAACTTCAACCCTTTTGAATCCGAAGAGGATATGGTTGATACTCTGAATTTGCTCTATCAATTGCCGTACGCCCCGCTGGTTCTGTTTAGGCTGGTTCCCTTTGAAGGGACACCGATAAAGAGAAGGCTAGATACCGATAAACCTGACATGCTGCCTGTAAATGTGCAGAAATGGTATGGGTATCTTTATGCAATGTCGCTAAAATCAAATTTTTACAGACATTTTAGCCGGATTATATTTAAAAATGGCTGGTTTAAAAATAGGATTCTCTTGATGGCCGCCATCTTTGTACCGGCCTTTGTCAACCTGCATTTTCAAAGGTTCCTTAAGAAACTCAGGTATGGGAGCGCGACCCTGCTGCCCATTCCGACTAAAACAAAGCAATAAGCAAGACGACAACTCATTTGGACACCATGCGAAAGGCAATATTACCAAAACGCACCCGAGTGGTGGTCGAGTAGGCCAGTATGAATTTATTTAAAGACAAATTCTTCCGGCAATTCTTTGCCAGTATGCATGCTCATCCGCATGACAATTGGGATTTTTACCGATTCCCGGATGACCATTCTCGGCATCATGAATTTCAGGTTGAAAACGCCAGCACGTCACTAGACTTCATATTAAACAATGCAGACCACTATAATACGACTTATCAGGTCCTGGCGGATGACGAGTCCCGTCGCCTGATGATCCTATTGCTGGTATATCGGGTGTTGGATCATCATCATGTAAGTTTGCCGCTCAATTCTCCCGACTACTGGAAAACAATTCAGATGATAGATTCCAATTTTCTCAAAAGGGAAAATGTATTCGTGTCGGGCGAATGGAGTTTGAATGAATACTATCTACCCACCTTTGATCTGACTCTTTTCTGCCGGTTGCGATCGATTATGGCAACTTTCATATTGAAGCAATATTACTACTGCGGCAACCCTCCGGTACAACCGGAGCCAGGCGACATCGTGATTGATGCCGGCGCTTGCTGGGGGGACACCGCCATGCACTTTGCTCACACCGCCGGTCGCAGCGGCCAGGTCCATTGTTTTGAATTCGTTCCCTCCAATATTGAGATCTTCAGTAAACACCTGGGTGTCAATACAGGCGTCAAGGAGTCGATCTTCCTTGCGCCTTATGCCTTGAGTGACGAGAGTCATCTGAAAATGAAATTCAATGATTACGGACCGGCCAGTTGTCTGAGCGCAACTGGCAAACAAACCGCCCGGACAATCACTATAGATGATTATGTAAGGGCAGAGGGATTGCGCAGGGTGGATTTCGTCAAAATGGACGTTGAAGGAGCTGAAAAAATGGCTTTGCAAGGCGCCCGTGAGGTTATCCGGAGGCACAAACCCAAATTGGCAATTTCCGCCTATCATCGACTCGATGATCTATTTGAATTGCCGCGAGCTATACAGGCAATCGATCCGGGCTACACGTTTTACCTTGGGCATTACACTATTCATAACGAAGAGACGGTTCTTTACGCAATTCATCCGGAATACTGCGCGGGGAAACGACACTCTGCAGCCGGAAAGATTGGGTAGGAGCGACTATTGGAAAAAATCTTTGTGGTAGGTTCTGCGGGGCACGCGCTGGTAGTTGAAGATATTATTGCTAAGGAGCAACGTTTTAATGTCGTTGGGCTCCTGGATCCTTTCAGAACACCCGGTACGGTTATATCGGGGTACCCGGTCCTGGGGGGGCAAGCAGATATCCCCCGATTATCAGCCGATATGGGGGTTAGGCACACCGTTATTGCAATCGGCGACAATTGGGATCGGTATTCGGTCTACAGGGAAGTCGCGGCCAGTTGTCCTCAGATAACGTTTCCGACTTCTATTCATCCCTCCGCGCAAATAGGCAAAAACGTAAGCATAGGCGAAGGTTCCGTGGTCATGCCCGGGGCAATTGTTAATAATGGTGCCGAGATAGGGCGGTTTTGCATCGTCAATACGGCTGCATCGATCGACCATGAATGTCACATCGGTGATTTTGCTTCGATTGCTCCGGGTGCCACCCTGGGTGGCAAGGTGGCAATAGGTGCGTATTCCGCTATCTCCCTCGGTGCCAAGATCGTGCATAAAATATCCATCGGTGATCATGTGGTTGTCGGTGCGGGAGCTTTGGTCTTGGGTGACCTGACGGATCAGGTATTGGCCTATGGCTCTCCCGCCCGCCCAATACGAAATCGCAAAATTGGGGAAAGATACATATAGCCGCAAACTGTATACGCCCGTAGAGGCGAACGGGTGGAATGAATACCAAAGCGAGAGGTTACCTACGGTCCTCTTTGGGACCTTTCCAAAAGGTAGTAAATTATGAATGACCCCTTAGTCAGCATAGCCTGCACAACCTACAATCACGAGAAATACATTTCTCAAGCGCTTGAAGGCTTTTTGAGGCAAGAGACGAGCTTTCCAGTCGAAATTGTCATCAATGATGATGCTTCAACAGATGGGACCGCTCAAGTCATACGAGCGTATGCAGAATCGCACGCCATCATCAAACCGATTTTCCAGGAGACCAATCAATACTCTCTGAAGAAAAAACCTTTGGGTGCTTATGTCCTACCCAGATGCAGAGGGCAATACATTGCCCTGTGTGAGGGCGACGATTACTGGACCGATCCACACAAGCTTGAGAAACAGGTTCAGTTTTTACAGAAAAACCCGGATTATACCCTTTGCTTTCACAACGGTATGGTGAAATTCGAAGAAACCGGGAAAACGCTACCCGCCATTACGAAATTTAAAGAAGATATTACGCTGGAGGACCTGATCAGGTATGACCACTTTCGTGAAAATGGCAACTTTCTGGTAGGCCCGGCACCGACTGCCAGCGCCGTTTTTCGAAATGGAATTATTAAAGAATTACCCCAATGGTTTTACCGCTCGATGAGCGGCGATATGCTTCTCTATATCCTTCTGGCGGAGCACGGCAGGGTCAGGTTTCTGAATGAAATGATGTCCGTTTACCGAATTCATTCGGGCGGGGTATCAAGCCAGAAAGTACATTCAGGCTTGACGCTCTATATGAATCGTATCGAAATGTACAACCACCTGAACGATTACTTCAGCTACCGCTACGATGATATCATTCAACCGCTAGTTTCCCGTTTTTACCTTGAGATTGTGAAAACGGGAGAGCTGGCCGCTCAGAAAAACATGCCCCTGGCAACCCGTAACCAGGATGGGGAACAGCTCTCGGCAACATCCGGCACAGTTGATGAGCCTGCCAGGCAAATATCTTCGCACGCGAAGATTCTTTTGGTCCAGGCAGCCTACCCGACCAGCCCTTTTCCGGCTCACCTACCAATTGGATTGGGCTCTTTGGCCCAGCAGTTGGAAGAGCATGGCGTCCCCTATGATCTTCTGGACCTGAACGTTCAACCGGAACATGAATTGTTTGCCCAAATAGCCCAATTGCAACCCGACTACATCGGCTACTCGCTGATGTCACTTGACCTGGCCATCAATTACAGCATCCTGAAAAGGATCAGGGATAAATATCCGCAGGTAAAAATCATTGCGGGGGGGGCCGCATATCGGGTTTGTTGGGGCGAAAGCCCTGGAAGAGTGCGCGGCCATTGATTTCGGGATAATGCATGAAGGGGAGCACGATTTAGTGGCGCTTTTAAGGGGAACCTCACCGGGTAATATCGACGGGATCATCTATAGAACGAAAAACGGTACCGTCAGGCGAAACCGGCACAAAGGTTATATTCAGGCGTTGGACGAGCTGCCCTTTCCAAGATATGCCAAATTTGATTTGTCCGCGTATGACAACGTGATGCAGATCGCATCTTCCCGGGGATGTCCCCACCAGTGTACCTTTTGTGGAGCCGCATTGTCCATGGGGAGAAAATGGCGAGCGCGCAGCGCCGAAAACATCGTGACCGAACTGGAGTACTGGTGCCAAAGAGGGTATCGAAATTTCAATTTTGTCGACAGCAACTTCTTCCTGTCGAAACGCAGGGTGAACCGCTTGTGCGATTCGCTCGAGAAGAGAAATATCCGCATATCCATTTCCGTAGATGGTATGCGCCTGGACGATGCGGACCGGGAAATGTTGCGAAAAATGAAAAAGTTTGGTTTGCGACAGGTCTCAGTGGGGATAGAAAGTGCGAACGATGACACGCTGGCCTTTATAAAAAAAGGGGTGACGCTTCAGAAAATCCGGAAAGGCATGGACCTGCTCAAGGATTTGGATATCAAGGTGAATGCCTTTTTTGTATTGGGTTTGCCGGGTGAGACCGCCGCACACATTATCAATTCTTTCAAGTTTGCCCTGACCTATCCAAATATTGCAAACTGCCATTTCTTTAATATCAACCCTCTACCGGGAACTGAATTGTATCAATATGCCCGGAAGCACCAATTGATCGTTGGTAGTGAGGAGCAGTTGTACCAGAATATCGGCGGCATGGGGAATGATATCCTGATGACCAGCCCGGATCTTTCATTAGCGGAAAGACATATACTGCTGCAGTATTCCAAGGTCATATCGCGTGCGGTGGAAGTGAACCACCTATTGTATGAACATGAAAACGGCAGGCTGGCCGATCTTGACATTCACGCTATTCAAAACGAAGCCGCGAGTTTGCAGGGTATTTCGCAAAAATACATCAGGTTGCTCGCAGAACAGAAAAACGCGCCTCCGGCCAAGGCACAAGACAATCAAAAGCATCCAGCCATGGATCCCCAGCCCGGTAGGAAAACACAAACCGCCCAACTCCATGGCGTGCCCGCAAGCACAAAAAGCAAGCTGTGCCAGGCTGACAAGATATTCACCCACATGACCGGCGAGGAAAAGCTTAAGCTGTATGAGCTTGCCGGAGAAACAGAGGGCAAGGTTTTTGTTGAGGTTGGATCCTATCTGGGGGCATCTGCCTGCTATCTCGCCGAAGCGATTCAGAATTGTGCCGACAAAAGGCTATATTGTGTCGATACCTGGGAAAATGATGCAATGTCGGAAGGAAAACGGGATACCTTTTCCGAATTTACTGCCAATACCGGCAGGTATAATGGTGTCATCGTGCCTATGCGGGGGCACAGCTCGGAGGTGGCCGGAGCCTTTACTCCGGGTATCGATTTCTTATTTCTAGATGCCGATCACTCCTTCAAAGGGATAAAGGCGGATGTGAACGCCTGGTTCCCCAAGCTAAATCCAGGGGCATTGGTCGTATTCCACGATATCGGGTGGGCAAAAGGCATACAAAAGGCGGTCAAATACTTAGACGGGACTTATTTCGACCAACTGGGGGCTTTGCCGAATATGTGTTGGGGGAAATGGCAGTTGCCGGCCGAGGTCCGGAAGCAACCGGCGGCCATCATTTAAAGTGGCGCGCATAAAACAGGCTCTTTATGACAGCAACCAAGTATACACCGGCCAATGAGCGTAATCGGGCTCGGTTCGTGTCGGTCATTGTGCCGACGCTTAACCATGCCCGTTCGCTTCAAACCGCCCTCGAATCAATCCTCGTACAGGATTTCCCGGCTGCCGGTTATGAAATTCTCGTTGTCGATAACGGTTCAACGGATGATACCAGGGCTGTTGCCGAGAAAGCCATAGCAAAGAATCCCGGCCACTCCATTCACTATATCTTTGAGCCGATTCCCGGGCTGCTATCGGGACGGCACCGGGGCACAAAAGAGGCGGTAGGTGACATCCTGGTATTTGTGGACGATGACATCGAAGCGGCTCCGGGCTGGTTGTCAGGCATTGCTACAGCTTTTAAAGACCCGTCTGTTCACCTCGTTGGCGGCCCCAGTCGCCCCCGGTACGAGGTTGATCCACCTCGCTGGATGACCAGGTATCTCAATGACCGGAAGGGCCGTATCACCTGCGGCAGTTTAAGCTTGTTTGATATAGGCGACCAAACCGCTGCCATCGATCCGACATTTGTCTGGGGACTGAACTTTTCCATTCGCAAAGCGACGCTTTTGGACCTGAAAGGTTTCCACCCTGATGGTGTCCCCAAAAACCTGTTACACCTGCGCGGGGACGGTGAAACCGGTTTGTCACTCAAAATGCGGGCGCGGCGCCTGGGTGCCTTGTATACCGGGACCGCCACAGTTTATCACCATATTCCCAAAGAACGCCTTACGGTAGGTTACTTCGAGCGGCGTCATTTTGCCCAGGGCATTAGCGATTCATACACCCAGATCCGCAAAAATGGAGGGGTGCACAACATGCAGCTCCCCGGGCAACCGCCGGAGGGTGGCCCCGAAAGGGGCACATCTCTATATGCCCAGTATGCAGAAATGGTTCACCGTCGAATTTCCGGGGCCTATGCAGACGGGTTCCGGTTTCATTACGAAACTGTGAAGGCCAGTCGCCAGCTTTTAAAGTGGGTCCTTAAGGCGGACTATTATGAATACAGCCTCCCAGACCTTCACGGCTTAACAGGAACCAGTGGTGCTTGAATCGGGTAGCCATTCGACAGGCGCCCAATCAGCTTTCGGGTAACGCATAGGACTAAAAAACACATTGAACAGATATTTGATGAATACCGCATGATCGCCATCATCGTCTATGCGGACTACCAGGCGGAGGGGATCGAGTTTTTTACGCCGCACAACTTTTCGCAGCAGCTGGCCAGCATGCGGCGCCCTGCAGGCTATAAGATCCAGGCCCACGTACACAAACCGGTGCCGCGCAGTGTCCGCTATACCCAGGAAACCCTGTTCATTAAAGAAGGGAAGGTCAAAATCAATTTCTTTGATGAACAGAAACAATACCTGGAAACCAGGATTCTCCAGACCGGTGATGTTATTTTGCTGGTCTCCGGCGGGCACGACTTCGAAATGCTGGCAGAGACCGAGATAATCGAAGTCAAGCAGGGGCCTTACGCCGGTGAGGACGATAAAGAATGTTTCGAAGGAAAAATCAATGATTCCTGTGAATGAGCCGGTTGTGGGAGCGGAGGAGAAGCGGCTGCTGGTCGAGTGTATTGATTCCGGATGGATATCGTCGGAAGGACCCTTCGTGGCGCAGTTCGAGCAGCAGATGGCAGCCCATACCGGACGGGAGTTCGGGGTTGCAGTCTGCAACGGCTCCGCCGCCCTGGAGGTCGCCGTGGCGGCACTGAAACTGGGGCCGGGCGACGAGGTCATCATGCCGACCCTGACGATCATATCCTGTGCGGCGGCGGTCGTGCGTGCAGGCGCGCAACCGGTACTGGTGGATTGTGACCCGCATACCTGGAACATGGATATCGATCAGCTTGAGACCAAAATTACCCCCCGGACCCGGGCCATCATGGCCGTCCATATATACGGACTGCCCGTAGACATGGACCCGGTGCTGGACATAGCCGTTAGACACGGCCTGCATCTCATTGAGGATGCGGCCGAGGCCATCGGTCAAACCTACCGCGGGCGGCCCTGCGGCAGCTTCGGTGATCTGAGCGTGCTCAGTTTCTATCCCAACAAACACGTAACCACCGGTGAAGGGGGCATGGTTCTCACAGATGACAGGGTTCTGGCCGAACGCAGCCGTTCCCTGCGCAATCTCTGTTTTCAGCCCACCAAGCGCTTCGAGCATCGCGAGCTGGGCTGGAATTTTAGGATGTCCAATCTCCAGGCGGCGGTAGGTGTCGCTCAAATGTCCGGTCTGGCTAGGGCGGTCAAAACGAAAAGGGTCATGGGGCAGACCTACACCGCCAATCTGGCCCGCCTTGACGGGTTGCAGCTGCCGGTGGCCAAAACCGATTATGCGGAAAATATTTACTGGGTGTTCGGGATCGTCCTGGAGGACGAGGTTCCGTTTGAGGCCGCCGAGGCCATGGCTCGCCTGCGGGAAAAGGGCGTCGGCACCCGTCCTTTTTTTGGGCCCATGCATCTTCAGCCGGTATTTTTGGACAAAGGAATGTTTCCAGGTGAAAACTACCCGGTCGCCGAGCGGCTGGCGCGCAGGGGGTTCTATCTACCCAGCGGTCTGGCCCTTACGCCGAACCAGATCGATCAGGTAACAGCAGCAGTTAAGGAGATACTGGTATGACGACTTTCCAGGAATATGCCCGTTACTATGATCTTCTGTATCGGGACAAGGATTACGGGGCGGAGACGGAATATCTCAACCACCTGATCCAGACCCATCGCCCCGGCGCGACCACGATCTTGAACCTGGGCTGCGGAACAGGCAGTCACGATTTTATGCTGGCTGAAAAAGGATACCGGGTAACCGGGACCGATATCTCCGCCGATAACATTGCCCTGGCTGAAAAAAAACTGGCCGATCAGACAAGCCCGGCCGGTGGACTGCACTTCATGACGGCCGACATCTGTGAACTCCGGCTGCAGCGGACCTTTGATGCCGTTATTTCGGTCTTTCACGTGATGAGCTATCTGACCGATAACGCAGGGTTGCGGGCAGCCTTCCAAACTGCCGGTGAGCACCTGGTGCCGGGCGGGGTGTTTATCTTTGACTGCTGGTATGGGCCGGCCGTTTTGACGCAACTGCCAGCCACGCGGGTAAAACGGATTGATGCCGATGATCTGAGCCTGACCCGCATTGCCCAGCCGGACATCGATTTCAATGCCAACCGGGTCGCTGTGCACTATGAGCTCATCGTGGAAGAAAAGCAGCGCCGTGATGTTCAGCGGATACGCGAAACGCACCGCATGCGGTATCTGTTCCAACCGGAAATTGAAAATTGGCTCGGGTGCACCGGGCTGGAACTGGAAAGCAGCGAAGAGTGGCTTAGCGGCCGCCCTCTCGGCCCGGACACCTGGAGCGGCTGCTTTGTAGCCCGCAAGAGACCTGATGCACCAGATGAATACTAAGGTAAGGAACGTCGTGACTGTAAAGCAAGTTGAAAAGGCCTCCCCGGACAGCCGGCCGGCTGTTGCGCTGATCACCGCCCATGGCTGGGTCGGAATATCCAATCCGGTTATCCATACGGCCCAGTTTATGGCTGACAACGGATATCGGGTGGATATTTTCATGACGCCCGATGCCGCCTGCGAAGAGATGGGCATTTCCCACCCGGCGCTGGAACACGCTCATATCCAGGTATATGCCTGTGCGGGCAGTGCTTCGCCGGTCCAGACGACCGCTGTGCTGGGGGATGTGCAGGTACCCCTGAGCGACATCGAGTTTGTCGATACCTATAGCAATAACCCGGCGGATTACCAGTGGCTGATCGGGTTCGATCCCGGTGGTTTGAACCGAGCAGGCTTGCTGAGCCTGATCTGGAAAGTACCGTATGTCTACCATTCACTGGAACTATATGAAAACGATTGGTCCGGCAAGGAAACCGAGCGGTGGTTTTCAGACAAGGCCCTGCTGGTTCTGACCCAAGACGAGACCCGGGCCGATATATTGGCCGAACTCAATCAGGTATCGCGCGACAAGGTGCAGGTGGCGTACAACAGTGCGCCGGGTGCGGCAACCCCCCAAAAGAAGGATTATTTCCACCAAGCACTGGGGATCCCGGCGGACAAGCGGATCGTATTGGCCACCGGTACCCTGCTGCCGATCCACGGCACCGACGCCATTGTCGATTCCGTGGCGGACTGGCCCGACGAGTTTGTCCTGGTCTTGCACGGCTGGATCCCCGAGCGACAATTTGAAGCTATATTGCGAGAGCGTATATCAGCCGGCAACGGGCGGATTTTTCTTTCAACGGATATTCTGGATCAAGATCACAAGAACGACATTTTTCAATCAGCTGACGTCGGCCTGGTTTTTTTCAGGCCGGAAGGCGTCAATTATAAGTTTGCCGCCGGATCCTCGGGCAAGCTTTTCGACTTTATGCGTTCCGGGGTTCCGATTATCGGCAACGACATTCCCGGGATGCGCCCTGGTGGCCGACAACGGCTGTGGTGTGGTGGTTCCCGATGCAACTGGAATCGGGGCTGCGTTGGCGGGGTTGCTGGAAAGGCACACCGAACTCAGCCAAAATGGTTTGCAAGCTTATACGCAATATGAATTCGGCCGTTGTTACCGCAAAGTGGTGGACCGAACTATGGCGGAAATTGAGAAGCTGCCGGTCCCGCGGCTGGCGGCTCTGGCAAAGGCTGAACCTGCGAAAAACGTCCGCCCAGATAAATTTACACAAACGGTCGATGAAACCCTGCAGCCCGATGACATCTTGATTGCCTCCTTTCCCCGTTCAGGCAATACCTGGGCGCAATCTGATTGTCGACATTGTCAAGCAATTGCAAGGCGTCGATACGACCACCAATACCTTTGATGATGTTGAGAAGGTTATCCCGGATATCTACCAGACGAACCTGGACGCCGTGGCCGCTGAAAATATTCTGCCGTTTCGCCTCGTCAAAACCCACGCCCGATTCAACGCCAAGGTGAAAAAGAGCATCTACGTATTCCGGCGCCCGGTGGATGTGCTCAGTTCCTATTACCACTACCGGATCGATTTTGAAAACATGCCCGCCACGGATAACATTGACGCGTTTTGCCGACATAATCTCGGCGACTGGTATACACATATCGATTCCTATGTAGCCGCTGGTAAATCGCATCCGGATGACATCCTATTCATCTCCTATGAATGGCTGCACCGTGATACAGCCGGGGCCCTGCAAGAAATGGCCGCCTTTCTGAATTTGCCGGCAGACCGGGATATGTGCCGCAAAGCCGTTGAAAACCAGGAATTTAAAAAACACCGCCGCCAATCAAAGCAGTTTTATCGCAAAGGTGTCGTTGGCGGCGGCAAACAGGAACTGGCGGTGGAAACGGTTGATTTCATCGAACAGCGCTCGGATGAACTGTATGCCCGCGCAACTGCCCTTACCCATGAAGCCCGTCGTAAAAACCAGGCGGCAGCGGATAAACACAGTCGGCCGTTCAGCGTCGTTACCCTGAGTGTACACGATGGCGGTGGTGCGGGACGGGCTGCGACTCGTTTGCATGCCGGATTATTGAGCAGTGGGCTGGACGCCGTAATGCTGGTAGCCAGCCGGCACGATGATAGCCCGGGGGTACGGGTGCTGAACGACGCGGCAGCCGTGCCGATAGAAACCTTTGGTAGCGATGCGCGCCCCGGCCCGGATCATTGGCAGCAGCAGTATAAAGCGTGGGCCGCGCAATTGAAGCGCTATCCCGATCGCCCGATGGGCCTGGAAATGTTCACCGATACCCAGGCCGTTTACCGGATGGACAGGGTATCTGAAATTCAGGCGGCGGACCTCATTCACCTGCACTGGGTGGCCGGGGTGGTGGACCCCGCCGAACTGGGCCGTAGCATCGGGAGCAAACCGGTCATCTGGACCCTGCACGATATGAACCCTTTTACCGGCGGGTGTCATTATGCCGGTGATTGCCGGAAGTATGCAAAGACCTGCGGTGACTGCCCCCAGCTGGGCTCACGGACTGAGAATGATTTGTCTCGACAGGTATGGTCCGCCAAAAAACAGGCTTATCAACACCTCAACCTTACGATTGTTACCCCCAGCCAATGGCTGGCAGATTGCGCGGCGCACAGCAGTCTGCTGGGGAATTTTCCGATACACGTAATTCCCAACGGGTTTCCCCTGGATGTCTTCCAGCCCGGTGATCCCGTGCCGGCCCGCAACGATCTGGGCCTTTCGCCGAATGCACGCGTTGTGCTGTTCGGGGCCGATTCGGTTTTCAACCGCCGCAAGGGGTTTCGCTATCTTCTGGAGGCTCTGCGCCTGCTGACGCAAAGGGAGCAGAACCGGGAACTCGTGCTGGTTTGTTTCGGGCATCTGCCGCACGATGCGGCGCTCGAGGTTCCCTGCCGGCTGGTTGCCCTCGGCAGCCTTGCAGATGAAGCCCAACTTGTCCAGGCTTATGGTAGCGCGGATGTTTTCGTGCTGCCTTCCCTGGAAGATAATCTGCCCAATACAGCCATAGAAGCTCTGGCCTGCGGGGTGCCGGTGGTGGCCTTCGACTCGGGAGGCCTGCCGGAGATTATCGAACACCGAAAAACCGGCTACCTGGTAAAGCGCCGCCATCCGAAAGATCTTGCCGAAGGTATTGACTGGGTGCTCTCGGCATCCGCGTTCGCTCAGCGAGCCCCCAAGATGTGTCGACAGAAGACGATCGCCAGCTATGATGCCATAGACCGAGCAGCCGATTATACCCGGTTGTATGAGCAGGTCCTGACAAACAACGCACCCGATGCCAAAGTTACGCCTGCGCAGGCAACCGGCAGCGTTGCGGACGAGCTGGGCCAGGCAATCCAGACCAGACTCGCCGACTTGGAACGGAATCCCGCTGATTCCCGGATCCTGCTGGATCTGGGCGCACTTGCGGACCGGGCCGGTCGTTCGGCAGAAGCAGAGATATTTTATACACAGGTCTTGGACAAAGATCCGCTAAATGTAGACGCCCGGGGTTATTATGACACCCTTTACGGCTATCGGCCGGGGCAATTGACCGGGAATACCGCTGGAAAGGCCGGGGAGGACTATCTGGTCTCGGCCATCGTTTCAACATATAATGCCCGACGGTTCATCCGCGGTTGTCTGGAAGACCTCGAGGCGCAGACCATTGCGGACCGCCTTGAAATTATTGTTGTGGACAGTGGCTCTGAGCAGGATGAAAAGTTTGTGGTCGCACAAATGCAACAGCAGTATGATAATATTGTCTACATCCGGACAGAGGAACGGGAAACCGTCTACGGCGCCTGGAACCGCGGCATCCGTGCCGCCCGGGGAAAGTATATCACCAACGCGAATACCGATGACCGTCACAGTCCGGATGCCCTGGAACGCCTGGCCCATATGCTTGAAACGCGGCCGGACGTGGTGTTGGTCTATGCCGATGCCTTGCATACGCAAACAGCCAATGAAACCTTCGGGGCCCATACCCAGACGGGTGTTTTTCACTGGCACGATTGGGATCGGGCGGCGTTATTGACCAAAGGCTGCTTTATCGGTCCGCAGCCCATGTGGCGGCGCAGCGTACACGACAAGTACGGCTATTTTGACCCGGACCTGGTTTCTTCGGGCGATTTTGAATTCTGGCTGCGTATATCCCAGCAAGCGGAAAAATTTGTCCATCTTAAGATGCCCCTCGGACTCTATCTGGATCGCGAAGACAGCATCGAGCATGCTTCCACATCCATCCGGGCCCGGGAGGACAAACGTACTATCAATATGTATCGCCAGGCAGCTGCCGAAGGTCGGATTATAAGACGCCGGCCGGTGGCCGACCAATCCCAAGACCCCGCGTCAATCCAGACCGGAACGGAGGAAATAGAAAAGGGCGGCACCCATGAAACGGACCGCCCCAAAGGAGATAACATCATGACAACTTCAGACCAGTCACCGTACAGCCCGGAAACGGAAGCGGCCCTGATCGCCTACATGGAAGAGAAATTGCGGGGGCGGGTAAGTGCCGCTGTCATCCATAATGATCTGGGCGTTATGTACTGCCGCAAGGGTGATCATCCCAAGGCCCTCGCAAACTTCACCGCGGCGACTGAGCTTGATCCGGAAAACGGTGATTACTTGAAGAACTTGGCCGATTTTTATTACTCCGTCCGGCAGGACAGCCGGGCGGCCCTGCCGGTCTACAAAAAATTGCTGACCTTGGATCCGGTAGACACCACCGTGCTCACGATTATAGGTCACCTTCACCTGGCCGAAAAAGAGTTTGGCCAGGCCAAGGTATACTATCAGCGGATCCTTGTCCTGGATCCGGGTAATACCGAAATCCAGAGCTACTTGGAAAACATGGGGGCACCGCCACAGGGCATGCCCGCTGTCCAACCGGGCGATTCCCCCGACCAACTGTATGAACAGGTGCAGAAATCCGTGGAACAGGGCGATGTCCAGGGCGCCTGCCGGCAGCTGGAAGAACTGGTGGCGGCGTATCCCGAATACGCCCTGGCGTACAATGATCTCGGTGTTCTGTACTATCAGACCGGGAACAAAGAGAAATCCCTTGCGGCCTATCAGCAGGCCGTGGCACTCGAACCGGACAACCTGACCTTTAAAAAGAACCTGGCGGATTTCAAGTGCATCGAGCTGAAACAGCTTGAGGAGGCGGTGGAACTCTATAACGACATTCTCGCTGCTCAGCCGGACGACCTGGAAACCCTGACCGCCTTGGGGCAGGTGTGCGCCATGCTGGGTAAAGCGCAGGATGCCCGCCACTTTTTCAACCAGGCCCTGACTGCAGAGCCGTGGAACACGGAAGTAAGACAGCTGCTGATTGACCTCGATAATAAACAACAACCGGGCGCTGCCGTCCCGACGGCCGAACAGATGCATGTCGAGGCCAAAACGCTGGCGGAAGACGGAAAATCGGACCTCTCCCTGGCCCGGCTGCGGGAACTGGTTACCGCCTACCCGGACCTGGCCGTCGGTCACAACGACCTGGGCGTGATGCTGTACCAGGCCGGAGACAAGGCGGCCGCTCGGTACCATTATGAGCAGGCAGTCGCGTTGGAGCCGGACAATTCAGTATTTCGCAAGAATCTGGCTGATTTTATCTGCCTGGAGCAGGGGCGCGTGGAAGAGGCGATGCAGATCTATATCGAACTGCTAAGCCGCACACCGGATGATGTGGAGATTCTGACAACCCTGGGCCAGGTCTGCGAGCAACTAGAACAAATGGATGATGCCGCGCGGTTTTACGAAAAGGCCCTGAACGTGGAACCCTGGAATGCCGATATCCGCCAGCGGATGGAGGACCTGCAAAACAGGTAGCGTCAACGGTCCTGGTTTACCTAATTTAACGACAGTAGTTGCTATGATGCCTTTCACAATCATTGTCATCCACCGAACACCAGGGCAATTGCCTGCCTGCCTGGAAGCCGTGCGCGCTTTTTCCGACTTTGAAAGCGAGCTGTATATCGTCGCAACGGCCGGTGCCGGTGGCGGCCCGCGTTCCGGGCCGGACAACACCGGCGATGGCAGCCTGGCCACCCCATATACGGTCAGGGTAAGCGCCGGCAAGAACCTGGTAAAGGCCTGCAATGCCGTTTTGAATTCGTGCCGGCACCCGCGGGTTGTTTTCCTGGACAGCGGGGTCATCGTTACCGAACACTGGCTGCCGGTGCTGGCAGACTGTTTAGAGAACGCGCCCGGGGCGGGGATGATCGGTCCGCTGACCGATGGCCATTTTACGGGTTTGTCCGGGGCGGTGTTCGGACCGGCCGGCACGAAGGGATCCATTGCGAGCCCAGGCGTCGCCGGTCTGCGGCAAGGCCCTAACCGCCGGATTGCCGTGCGCCGGCCGCCCGTCCAATGCCTGGCGGCGAAAACTGTAACCATCCGCGCACTAGGCTATCTGGACGAAACCCTGGTGGATCCGCACGCTGCCCAGGCAGACCTTTGCCTCCGCGCGGAACTGGCCGGCTTACGGAACTATCTGGCCGGGGACGCATGGGTGTATGCCGACGTCCAGACGCAATCGGATGGGGGGCAAAAGGCCCTGCGTGACAAATGGGAGAGCCTGGATCCGGAAAGTGATCTGCGTCGGCATTATGAGGCCCTGAAACTATGCCACCGGGCCACTCAGGCCTTTTTTCGAGAGGAGGCGGACCAGGCCGTTGAACTTTTTTTGAAAGGAATCGGGCTGTATCCCGCGGAAAAGAGGTTGTATCTGGACCTGGCCGCTATGCTTGCGGATGCCGGCCGGTATGCGGATGCCCTGCAAACCCTGGCGGAAATGCCGGATGCCGGCCACGGGCCGGACGCACAGCTGATCCGCGCCCTGTGCCAGCAGGGTATCGGGGAGCTTGACCAGGCCCGGGATACGATAGAACGCATCCTGGCGGGTGACGGGCAATCGGCAGCCGGGTGGCGTATGAAAGGCAACCTGCTGCTCGAAGCGGGCGAGTATGACCGGGCCGCAAAAGCCTTTCGGCAGAGCATCACCTGTGACCCCGGCTTTGGCCCCGGCTATACCGCTCTCGGGAACCTTGAATGGAGCCGTGGCAGGTACCGTCAAGCACTGGACAATCTGGAGCAGGGAATTGTGTTGGCGCCTGAGGTCGCCGCCGGTGCAACGGCCTATCATGCGGCGATTTCTCACTTGCAGGCCTATTCGCAGGCGACACCGGTGTTCTCGGAAGCCGTCGCCGCCTGTCGGTCCAGCCGGCAACTGCGTTATCTGCTTATCGATGTACTGCTCAAGGCCGGCAGGCAGGAAGATGCCATGGCGGTTATTGAATGGGCACTGGCTGATTTCGGTTTCCAGGAAGGGTTGCTTTCCGCCGCTCTGGCCGTGCGGGAACAGCTGGGCCCCTGCCGGGCTGAAACGTCCGGGCCGTCCCTGTCGTTTTGTCTCATCGTGCGGGACGAAGAAGCGGATTTGCCGCGCTGCCTGCAAAGCATCAAGCCGGTTGCCGACGAAATCATCGTGGTGGACACCGGTTCGCAGGACCGGACCCGTGACATTGCCCGGGTTTTCGGAGCCCGGGTCTTTGATTTCGAATGGATCGATGACTTTGCGGCGGCGAAGAATTTTGCGACCCAGCAAGCCGAGGCGCAATGGATATTCAGCCTAGATGCCGATGAAGTGCTTTCGGCCCGCGACCATAAAGCCCTGCGGGACGTGATCCGGGGAGCCGAGTCCATACCGGCGGCGTACGCCATTACCACCCGCAACTACCTGAAGGTCATGGATGTCGTCGGCTGGCAGCCGAATGACGGCTGCTACCCCGAGGAAGCAGGCCTGGGCTGGATTCCAAGTGAAAAGGTCCGACTGTTTCCCAACGACCGGCGGGTGCGGTTTACATACCCGGTTCACGAAATGGTGGAACCATCACTGGCGGCGGCCGGGATTCCCGTCCTGACCTGCGATATCCCCGTGCATCACTATGGCAAGCTGGATTATGACCGGTGCCGGGCCAAAGGCAAGGCATATTTTAAAATCGGCATGCGCAAACTTGAAGCCATGCAGACCAGCCCCACCGGTATCCGCGAACTGGCAATCCAGGCCCAGACCCTGGGAGATAATGCCGAGGCGGTGCGCCTCTGGGAACACTTGTTGATGCTTGAATCCGAGCAAGCGCCGACGTACGTCAACCTGGCCAGTGCCTATCTGGAGCTGGGCCGGTATGACCGGGCGCAGGCCATGGCCAAGAAGGCCGGCGCCCTGGATCCTGAATTGAAAGAGAGCCATTTCAACCTTGCCTTGAGCAAGGTTTACGCCGGCGATGCGCGCGCGGCAGCTAAAATCTTGAATACCCTTCTTAGGCGGGAGCCCGATTACCCGGCGGCCGTGTTCGTGCTGGCGGCGGCCCAGGCGTGTGCGGGTGAAAAGACCAAAGCCCTTGAACAGATGAAACGGCTGCAGTGCTCGGACCTCGCCCCTGGTCTGCCCGAGGCGCTTCACAGTCTGGCGGCGCGGCTTGAGAAGGCCGGTCGGATTGACTATGCACACGCTGTCGCCGGCCTTAATATTGGACAATGACGATCGCAGATCTATTGAATAGCGGAATTGCGCATCAGCAGGCCGGGCGTCTGACCCAGGCCCTGGAGGTCTATCGCGCAATCCTGGCCCGTGATCCCGACCACGCCGACGCCCTGAACCTGTCCGGGATCATTGCCATGCGGACCGGTGATCCGCATGAAGCCGTCAGCCTGATCAGAAAAGCACTGATCCGGGAACCCGCAAACTACGGCTACCTGAACAGTCTTGGAAACGCCCTGCAGGCCAATGGCGATCTGGCGGCCGCCCGGCAGGCGTACGAGCAGGGACTTTCGCTGGCGCCGTCCGATCCCGACCTGCTTTACAACCTGGGCCGTTTGTGCCGGGCACAGGGGGATCTGAAGCAGGCCGCGGCCTGCTATGAGAAGCTCCTGCTTAATGACGCTGGCGACAACTGGGCCTGGAACAGTCTGGGCAGCCTGCACAAGCAGCGCGGCGAGCTGGAGGAAGCCCAAACATGTTTTTTTAAGGCCATCGAGCTGAATCCGCAATTTGATGAAGCCTACAACAATCTGGCCAATACCTGCCGGGAAATGGGCCGGTACGAAGATGCCCTGCGTTACTACCTAAAGGCTCTGGAACTCAAGCCCGCCGATTCACAGATACATGCCAACCTGGGGGTGGCCCTGCTGGACCTGGGGCGGGCAACCGAGGCCGTTTCAGCCTTCAAGACGGCCTTGGAACTGAACCCCGCCAATGCCGGGGCTGCCCGAAATCTCGGCAATGCGTATCTGCGGCAGGGAAGGGGGGCTGCCGCCTTGGACAGTTACCGGGATGCTCTGCAAAAAGACCCGGCCGACAGGCTTACTCACAGCAATCTTTTATGCGCCCTGAACAATGCCCCCGAGTACGCGCCGGCCCACCTGGCAGACCTGGCGCGTGATTGGTGGCGGCAGCATGGCCACGGTATCCAGATCAATAATGAATTTAGCAATCCCGTCGACCCGAACCGGCGGCTCAGGGTGGGCTATGTCTCGCCGGATTTCAGACAGCATTCGGTGAGCTATTTTTTTGCGCCCCTGCTGCAAGCCCATAACCGCGGCCAGGTAGATGTCTTCTGCTATGGCGACGTGCCCCGCAGCGATCGGATAACCCGGCGTCTGCGGGATCAGGCGGACCACTGGCGGGATATTGTCGGCCTTTCCGACGGTGCCGTATATGAACAGATCCGCAACGATCAGGTCGATATCCTGGTGGATCTGGCCGGTCACACGTCCGGGAACCGGCTTGCGGTGTTCGCCCGGCGGCCTGCTCCGATCCAGGTGACCTGGCTGGGATACCCCAATACGACCGGCATACCGGCCATCCATTACCGTTTTACCGATGCGGTCGCCGACCCGCCGGGGGATGCCGATCGCTTTTACAGCGAAGAACTCATCCGGCTGCCCCACGGCTTTCTCTGCTATCAGCCGCCGGACGCGTGCCCCGATGTATCGCCGCTGCCGGCGCTTTCAACCGGCCGGGTTACCTTCGGATCCTTCAACAACATTGCCAAGATCAATACCGCGGTCATCCGGACCTGGGCCGCGGTGCTGCGGGCCGTGCCCCGTGCACAGCTGCTTTTAAAAAGCAAACAACTTGGCGACAAATCGGTGCGGACACGCCTCCGCAAACTGTTCGCCCGGGAAGGCATTCTGCGGGAGCAGCTGGAAATGCTGCCTTTCGCTCTCTCCACCAGCGAGCATATGGCCGTTTATCACCGGGTCGATGCGGCTCTGGACACGTTTCCCTATAATGGGACGACTACCACCTGTGAAGCCCTCTGGATGGGGGTACCGGTCATTACCCTGCTGGGCGACCGGCATGCCGCCCGGGTGGGCGCCAGCCTGTTGACCCGGATCGGGTGCCCCGAACTGATTGCCGCTACTGAACAGGCCTACGTGGAACAGGCCGTGCGCCTGGCATCGGATTTGAAAACGCTGAGTAACCGGCGCAAGGGGTTGCGCGCGCGGCTGCGAAGCTCCCCTTTATGCGATTCGGCCGGATTTGCCGCCGGACTCGAAGATGTTTACCAGCAGCTGTGGGGAAAATGGTGCCGGCGGTGTTCAGCCGGTAACCGGAGCGGGTCCGCCGATGCAGAGCGTGATTACCATCGAGGACTTGAACGGCTGGCCGCCGGTGACCTCGAGTCGGCGGCGCGATCGTTTGAGCATGCCATCGCCATCGATCCCGCCTGTGCGGACGCCTATTATAACTTGGGTGCCATCCGTCAGCAGCAGGCAAGGCTTGCCGAGGCGGTTGCGGCTTATGAGGCGGCGGAAAAACTGGATCCCCAGAATGCGGAGACACACTACAATCTGGGCAGCTGCTGGCTGGCATTGCAGCAGCCGGATAACGCCCGGCAATGCTATCGCCGGGCAATACGACTCAACCCAACGTTTACCGCGGCCCACAACAACCTGGGTCTGGCGCTAAAAAATGTCGGTCGGCTGGATGAAGCCGTGCAGAGTTTCCAACAGGCCATTGAACTCGACCCGGCCGCATCCGGGTATCATCAGAACCTGGGCCTGACGTTTCACCAGCAGACCTGCCATCTGAAAGCCATCGCCAGTTTCCAGCGGGCGCTGGATCTGGAGCCGGATTCGGCCGTTATCCGTTTTAACCTGGCCGCGTCGTATGCCGGTGCCGGCAATCACCAGCAGGCCGCCCGGCAGCTTGCAGGCGCCGTCGAACTGGATCCTGATTTTGGGGAGGCCTATCACAATCTTGGCGATATCCTGGGAAAGCTGGGAAAGTACGCTGAAGCCGCGGAAAATTTTCGGCAGGCCGTTCGGGTCAACCCGAAAAAGCCCGCGGCCTGGAACGGTTTAGGCAACGCCCTGACCAACCTCGGGTCACGCGAGGAGGCGGTGGACTGCTACCACCGGGCGATTGCTCTGCGTCCGGACTATGCCGGAGCCCACCTCAATCTCGGCACCTGGTATTACCAGGACCGGCAACTGGATCAGGCCGAAAAACAGTATCGACGGGCCCTGGATATCGACGCCGGTCTGGCCGAAGCCGAGTTCAACCTCGGGTTGGTGCATTTGCTGCGGGGCGATCTGCAAAAAGGCTGGCCGGGTTATGAAAAGCGTTTTGACAAGCCCGATTGGCCCACGAGCTACCCGTTCCGGCTGGACCGGCCGATGTGGAACGGCCGGCCTTTCAAGGGGCAAACCCTCCTGGTCCATGATGAACAGGGCCTGGGAGACACGCTCCAGTTCGTGCGCTATTTGGAGATGGTCAAACCCCTGGGCGGCGAGGTGCTGCTGGAAACCCGTCCGCCGCTGATAGAATTGCTTAAAGAGATCCGCGGTGCAGATCGGGTGATTGCACGGTCCCGGGATGGCAGACCCTCCGTTGCCTATGACCTGTGTTGTCCGCTTTTAAGCTTACCGCACATTTTTTCCACGACGCTGGATACCATCCCGGCGCGTGTACCTTACATCCATCCCGATATTGAAAAAGCCGACCGCTGGGCCGCCCGGATGGACTCGGCGGCCTTCAACGTCGGGCTCGTCTGGTCGGGCAACCCCACCCATTTTCGGGGACGCAACCGGTCGGCCGCGCTGGCGGACTTTAACGGGGTATTGCGGACACCCGGGGTGCGGTTTTACGGGTTCCAGACCGGCGCCGCTGCCCGGGAGGCTGAAGCGTTTGCGGCAGCGGGGCTACTGGAAAACCTGGGCGCCGAGTTTGCCGATTTCAGCGACACCGCAGCCGCCATGGCGCACATGGACCTGGTCATTTCCATCGACACCTCGGTGGCCCACCTGGCAGGTGCAATGGGAAAACCAGTCTGGCTGCTGCTGGCCTATGCGGCCGACTGGCGCTGGTTCCTCGAGCGCAGCGACAGCCCCTGGTATCCGACCATGCGCCTGTTTTGTCAGCAGCGCAAAGGGGGTTGGACCGGGGTGATCGCTACGGTTAAAGGGGCGCTCAAGAAAATGTTGGCAAAAGTCGAATAACGGTTGGGCCATAGAAGTGACCGCCCGTTTTAAGTCTTATGTTTTAAGTGTTAAGGTTAGAATTAAAAATCAAAAAGTCTAAAAGATAAAACCTAAGACCTAAAACGTAAGCATAAGTCCCAAAGGACACAGATGATGACAGTACATAAACACAGCTCCCGGAAATCCGAAGACTTCATAGTCATGGGCGTCTGCAGTTATGATACCCGGACGGTCCGCTGGCTGGAGACATTGAGAACCCATTACGATGGCCGGGTTATCCTGGTGATGACTTCCGATTATCCGGACGGCCTGGAAGCAGCCTACGAAGTGGAGATCCGCCGGGTCTCAGTGGACGCTGGCTTCTGGGAAAATCGGGTCGGGCTCGGCTGTTACCAGTGGCAGTACATCCAGCCTGTAGCGGCCGAATTTCCGGACGCCCACATCCTGCGTACGGATGTTTTCGATGTGATTTTCCAGGACGACCCCCGCAAGTATGTAGATTATGGCCAGGACTGGATATATATCGAACAGGAAGGCATGCTCAACCGGGATAACGAGTACATGATGGGCTGGTTTTCAATCAGCCCGGATGTGGAGCCGGCTGTTTTCCAACAGCCGGTCTACAACGTGGGCGTCATCTGTGCCCGGGGCCGACAGCTGGCGGACATTGCCGCTTTTATCGGGCAGCGCCGGGGTCGCACCTACGCGGACCAGACTGAACTGGCCATTTATATGCGCGCCCACCCGGACGCTTTCTGTTCCGTGCCGCTATTTTTCAGCCATTTTGCCGACATGCTGGCTCAGATTCAGATTGCCGATGCGCGGTATTTCGTGAACAAGGAAAATCGACAGAAATACTGCGTCTGCCACGCCAACGGCAAAACCACCCACTACCTGGACAGCCTTTACCCACCGGCCGAATATGCCGATCGTTTCGAGATCCCGCAATCCCTGCGATTCAAGAAGGTGGAGCGGGAACTGACCATCGGCATCCCGGTTAAAGACCGACCAGTCGAACTGGCCCTGTTGCTCCAATCCCTTTTAAACCAGACCTTTCAGAATTTTCGGGTGCTGCTGGTCAACGACTGCCAGGAGACCGATTTTCTGAAAGAAAATTCCACGGTGCGGGGCCTGATAAAACTCCTGGAACGCAGTGGATCACCGGTGGACATCATCGTGGGCGACCACAAAGGGCCCCAGTACTGCGGACAGCGTATTCTGGAGAATGCCGCGACCGAACTGATTTTTCGTCTGGACGACGATGTCGTTCTGCAGCCCGACTGCCTGGAGAAGTTGATGGCGGTTATCGCTGAAGGTTATGATGCCATAGGGCCGATCTATCTCGATCCCAAACGGCCGTTGGAAGAGCAGGTTATTCCGGAAGGGACCTCGCAAGAGGACCTGATGAAGGCGGGGCGGGTGTATTGGCAAGATGACCTTTTCCTGTCCGGCATCCTGCAGGTGAACCTGCACCCGACCGATGAACCGGTGCCAGTGGAGCATCTCAATTCCGGTTTCCTCTACCGCAAAAGCGCGGCCCGGAAAGCCGGTGGGTACTTTTTAGACTACTCCGTGGTGGGGCACAGGGAAGAGACAGATATCAGCTATCGCATGTTTTGCACCGGCGCCCGGCTTGCGGTTGTGCCAGCTGCACGAGCCTATCATTTCCACCCGTCCTACGGCGGCATCCGTGAAACCAAAGGCCAACAGATGCGCCAGAGCCTCTGGGATAGTGACGAAAGGATTTTTCGGGAGAGGATGCGCGGGTGGATGAAGTGATGGCCGCTATTAATTGAGCAGCAGGCCGCGCCTGTCATTCTGAGAAGATAACGACGAGCCGACTTTTCCAGAGGCCACTTTGGCAAAGTCGGCTCGCTGCGTTATGAGGGTCGGCGATATGGCAGCCGGTGTGTATGGCGTGAATACAAAGACAGACAGTAGCATTCCGGATGGCACTGCCGGCTCAAAATTCAGTATAAAAAAAACGGAGGGGAAATCCCCTCCGTTTTTTTTATTGCGTTGAAACTCTGGCTTAGAAGAGTCTCAGGACTGACTGGGCAGCCTGGGACGCCATACTCAGAGAGGATGTTCCCAGAGCCTGACGGGTCTGGAGCATCAGCATGTTCGCACTCTCTTCATTCATGTCGGCATTCGTCAGAGACGTGGCACCGTCTTCAAGCGTATTGATCATCTTGGTGGTGAAATCCTGACGCGTGGTGATGGTGCTCAGGCTGGTGGTCAGCGTCTGGGTTTTCGTCCGCAAGGTGTCACGCGCGGTATCCAGATCGTCAATAGCATCGGATACGTCGGTAGCCCCGTTCCAGGCATTCGTGTTGTCAGCAATGCTCAGGCCGCTGGCCGAAGAATCGAAACCGGTAATCGTGGAACTGGAGTCGCCGGATTCATCATACTCTACCGTCAAGGAACCGGAAGCAAGCATGTTGATACCCTTGTAGCCTGAATCAGCGGCCAGGGTGTCGATCTGGTTCATGACCTCGTCAAACTGGTCGGCGAGGGCGCTTCGGTCGGTCGCGTTCTGCGAAGCAGCCGTGGTGCAGACGTCAATGGCATTGGCTGAATTGGCCAAAGATTTGGCGGAAGCGATCAGGTCGGTGATGGCTTCGATACCGTTGTTGGCTGCCTTGATGGTCTGGATCGCCTCACCCATCTGGTCTTTGCGCTGGGCCAGGTCACCTGCTCTCTGGCTGTGACCGGCGGCGGCGAAAAAGTTAATGGGATCATCGAGGGCTGTCTGGACCTTTTTGCCGGTGGCCAGCCTGCTGGCTGTTTTGTTCATCATATCATTGGTCTGCTGCAGGCTGAAAAGATTCTGGCGCATGCCGGATGTTAATGCGATGTTGTTCATAGCCATGGTGTTTCTCCTTTTCTAGGAATGGATCGGCTTTCTTGCCAATCGTTTAAATAGTGGAACCTTTTGTTCCGGGTTGGCGGCGCGGCAACTGTCGGGAGCTCCTGTACGGCGACAGTCACATGACGCCTTTCGAATGGTATATCGGGTGGATGGGAGGGAACTTTAGAAAAAAATGTGGCCAAATGGATTTAATTCGATGGGTGCTGATGGATGAAAACATATTGAGATCAGAATGTTTTTTTAGATGGAAATTTTCAGGGGTAAGCAAAGTTGAGCAATGGATTGGGCAAATCCGGTCTAACGGTTAAAAACCGGATATACCAGGCATGATTGAAACAAATGGCAGCGGACGCTGATTCGCGTTCCAATGGTGGCCTGTAATTTCAAAGGGCCCTATTGATCCAGCCTGATCCCAAGGGCCGGGGACTTTTGCTGTGATTATGGTGAAGACGGCGTCTGCCGGAGTCCGGCGGCGATATTCTGGTTGATGGCAATGAGGATGTTCAGTTTGTCTTTTTCCGGAAAAGCAGTGAGTTCGAGCGTACGTTTGTCGATAAAAGCGCTCAGCCGCAGCAGGCCCCGCCGAATTTCCACCGGCAGGGGGTTGTCCTCACTGGCAAGCTCCCCCTGGAAGATGGTCCAGATGCGCTGGTTGTAATCGAGCGCTTGTTTAAGGCCGGAATCGCGCTCCTGCTCATCGATGTCCCAGTTGTCCTGGCATGCTTTCAGCTTGATGGTGGCCTTGGTGAGTACCTCGGCCTCGACATCCCGGCCCGACATGGTAACCTTGTCCACGCTCTTGTAAGCGTCAATCGGCTTTTGCTTATACATGTTTGTTCAATTCCTCTTCGTATTCGATAAGTTCCCGGCACAACTTTAGAGCCTTGTAGTATTGCCGCTGCAGGATGAATTCATTCATACTATCGATGACCGCTATCTGGCTGGGTGCGGCGCTTAAAAAATCTTTTACCAGCCCCCAATAGCTGTTGTGGTGAGCCACCACATTCGTTTCATCGATGTACATGAGCTGGATTGCAAAATAAATCCTCCGGCCCGGTGTATTGGCCTCGGCTTCATTGAGGATGTCCTTCTCCCGGAGGATGGGGACCTTATTTTCAACGATGAGGTTGGATTTGGAGTTGCCATTGGTAATGACCGCTCCACCGATGATCATTTTTTCGTTTGGTTTTAGCGTGAGTTTCAGCGCCATGTTTGTTCCCCGGGTTTTGGGTTAGTATTCATAGAAAATCAGTAGGTATCACAGCAATTATTGTGCCATTTACACAGCGCAGTGTCTACTATGCATATTGGATGTTTTGTCAAAAACTTTAACCCTAATTTCGAAATCACCCGGTTTGATTGAACACTATAAATGGTATCAATTTTGCAGATTCTCTCGTAGGGAAAGCAGACAGTTGGCCAAACGGCAAAAAAGACTAAAGGTTTGAACCAATTTGCCGATAGGTTAGCTGTATCGACAAGTATATGAACGTTTGCACTCGATTATAAATGGTAACCCCACACTGAGGTTCAACCACATAAGGCATCCTAAAAAGACAGGAGGATTATCATGCCTTTGAAAGTATTGACGGTAGATGACAGCAAGACGATCCGGATGATTGTGAAAAAGGCCTTCAAGCCCTATGACTGTGAACTGGTTGAAGCCGAAAACGGCCAGATTGGTCTGGATACGGCCGCCCGTGAAAAACCGGACCTGATTGTCCTGGACATTACCATGCCCGTCATGACCGGCATCGAGATGCTGGAAAGACTCAAGAAAGACGACGAGTTGAAAGCCATTCCCGTGATTATGCTGACCGCCGAGTCAGGCAAAGACAATGTCATGCAGATCGTTAAAATGGGGGTTCAGAATTACATCGTAAAGCCTTTCAAAGGGGAACAACTGATCGAAAGGGTGCAGAGTGTGCTCAAGCTGGAAGAAAAATCCGGTAAGGACACCGCCGGCGCTGCTGAAAAATATTTCAAGATCAAAGACAGCATCACGATCCTGCGGCTGCCTCCCAAGATCACCCGGCCCATCGGGGTGGAAGTGGAGGGGCTGATCGGCACGCGGCTCAAAGATATGAAAGCCGACGGTCTCAGCAAGTTTATCCTGGATCTTACAGGGGTCAAAGAGACGAATATGTCCCTGATAAAACTGATCATCCAGGTTATCGAAAAATGCGGAGCCGCCAAGGTGCATACCCGGGTGGCCGGTACAGCCGCTCTCAAGGAGGAACTGCAGGAGTTTGCGGAAACCAGTTCGCTTCCGATTCACGACAGCCTGGAGGCCGCCAAGTCACAATTTTAGCGTCCGGAAAGCGCGATTTATAAAAACGCCTGTTGCAACTTGCAATTGATTTGCAAGTTGCAAATGAATACATATGCGTATAAACTGCCGGGTATCAATGCCTGGCGCGAAAAGGGCACCCCCTGGTGCCCTTTTTATATTTGCATTTTGCAAAAAATACCGCCTGTTTGAAGCCAGCCAATTAACGCCACCTGAGATTTCAAAACTGTAAACTATCTGAAATTATTTATAAAATTTTACCAATATATTCCCGGCTCACCAGTGGCACACTCTTTGCTCAATCTCCTTGCCAACACGCAACCACCCTAAAATCCAGGAGCCAAAATATGTTGAACCTTGCCGTTGACAATCAAAACAGTGTTGATGACCAGGACTTTCAAACGCCCGCCCGGGTATCCCACCACGGCATTGTGGGCGAAAGCAGTGAGATCAAGACAGTTTTCCGGCTGGTTGAAAAAGTGGCCGACAGCGGCAGTACCATCATGATCAATGGCGAAACCGGCACCGGCAAAGGCCTGGTAGCCCGTGCCATTCACAACCTTTCCAACCGGTGCGACAAGCCGTTTGTTACGATCAACTGCGGCGCCATCCCTGAAAACCTGCTCGAAAGTGAGCTGTTTGGGCACGTAAAGGGTGCCTTTACCGGTGCAACTAATTCTAAAACCGGTAAATTCGAAGCCGCCAAAGGCGGGACGATCTTCCTGGATGAAATCGGCGATATGAGCCCCGACCTGCAGGTGAAACTGCTGCGGGTACTCGAGGAGGGGGAATTTGAGCCCGTGGGTGGCTGCCGCACCCACCGCACGGATGTACGCGTAATTGCCGCGACGCATCGGGATCTTGAAAAGGCGGTCACAGAGGGTAAGTTTCGACAGGATCTTTTTTTCAGGCTGTACGTGATCCCCATCAAGTTGCCCGCCCTCAAAAAACGTCGCGAGGATGTCCCCCTGCTGATCCACCATTTTATAAACATGATCTGCAAGGATAAAGGCATTCAGTCGCCCCAGGTGGAGGACGGCGCCATGGCAGCTATGATGGACTTTTCCTGGCCCGGGAATGTTCGCGAACTCAAAAATATCGTTGAACGCCTGGTGGTGCTCAATGAAGGCGGTACCGTCACCATAGGGGATCTACCCGACCGTTTTCAAGACTGCGCCCGTCAATTCAATCCGTCCGGCATCCAGATTTCCAGTGACGGTATCTGCCTCAATTCGGCGGTTACCGAATTCGAGAAGTCACTGATTATCCAGTCTCTTGAAAAAACCAACGGGATCAAGAACCGGGCCGCCAAGCTGCTGCATCTCAACCGAACCACCCTGGTTGAAAAGATCAAGCGGCACAAAATTTAGCCCCTCGCGCGGATCGCCCGCATCCCTTGATCATTTTTACCAAAACGTTACCCATATCCAATGGTTCGATTAACTAGCCGTGGCGAAACAGGTTGACCCCAACCGCATCTGTTTTTGACCACTTGCCTCCGTTGGTATGCAGCACGACGCCAAAAGCGCATCCACTGGATAGCGGCCTCGTTTTGGTTTCATTTTGGGGAGCCCTTCAGGCGTCAACACCTTGACACAACAGAGTTCCAGATTTGACAGCCACGCGGATATGAAAGCGGTCGTGCCGATCTGAGCGTACTTTGGGGCGCCTTTATTTTTGTAAGCAGGCGCGTTTTTTTCAACCTACTGTAAATAATGAAAAAAAAACCGTGTCCGGGCATTTCCCGCGGACTTTGATCCCCGCATCCGCTGCAACCAATGAGGATTGGCTGGCATGCATCTTGCGATTATCCGGTTACGATTCAGTCTTTAAATTTCGGGGGACTTGCATGCAAAGGAACACCGTTTGGACACTATCCTGATCATAGACCGAGCCGGAACGATACCCAAACCGATAGAGGCGGCCCTGGCTGACAGCGGCTATCAGATTGATATCTGCGCGGCCGCACGATCGGCCCTGCATGATGTTGACTGGCATGAATACCGCCTGGTGATAGCGGATACTGATCTGCCGGGTATGGATTACGCCCAGCTACTGGCCGAGATACGCAGCCAGACACCCCACCTGCCGGTGATCGCCACCGCCGAAACAGGTTCGGTCCGGGGGGCGGTAGCGGCCATGCAGGCCGGTGCGGTGGATTATCTGCTCAAGCCGGTTCATCCGGAGACCCTGGTCCTGGCCCTGCAAAGGGCGCGTGTCCCGGCCGATGAAGGTTCCGCACCTGTTGAAACACCAAAAGCAGGTACCCGCGACAAACGCATCGTCACCCGGGATCCGCAGGTTCGTGAATTGTTGCAGCTGGCTGAGAATGTTGCCCAAAGCCAGGCCACCGTTCTCATCCTGGGCGAAAGTGGTACCGGCAAGGAGCTTCTGGCGGCCTACATTCATCATCACAGCACGGTCAGCGCGAATCCCTTCGTAGCCTTAAACTGTGCCGCCTTGCCAGAACAGCTGGCCGAGAGCGAGCTGTTCGGGCACGAGAAAGGGGCCTTCACCGGTGCGGTCGGTCGAAAGATCGGTAAGTTCGAACTGGCCGGCCAGGGTACCATTTTACTGGATGAAATATCGGAAATGGCGTTGCCGTTGCAAGCCAAACTGCTCAGAGTGCTCCAGGAGAAGGAAATCGACCGGGTAGGCGGCCATCAGCCGGTGCCCGTCGACACGCGGGTGATCGCGGTCAGCAACGTCGACCTCAAACAGGCGGTCGCAGAAGGTAAGTTTCGCAAAGATCTATATTATCGGATCAACGTCATACCGTTTACCTTGCCGCCCCTGCGGAGCCGACCGGATGATATCGTGCCTTTGGCCGAACATTTCATCCATAAGTTCTGTCGGGAAAACCGCAAACCTGGCCTCAAGCTGACGGCCAATGCGGCCCGTAAACTGCAAGCCTACCGCTGGCCGGGCAACATTCGTGAGCTTGAGAATACCATGGAGCGGGCCGTGATTATCACCAACGGCGGGAAACTGCCGGCCGGTCAGATCTTGCTGGAAGATGAGCCCGTGGGCCGAGCCAATACCATTGAGCTGCGCCCGGGCATGTCCGTGAAGGAAATGGAGAAAGAACTGATTGCCCGCACCCTGAGAAAGGTCAATGACAATCGCACCCAGGCGGCCGAGATGCTGGGAATCAGCATCCGGACCCTGCGCAACAAGCTGAAAGAGTATCGGCAGAAGACGGCTGCCTGAAAGCCGGTCGACGGACTGGTATGATATTTGCTGAATACACTACGCTAGACTGGCAGCGAACCGGCCGCCGCATATGTCTGCGGTGAAGCCGGTGACAATGAAATCCTGGCAAGCGGAGAAAACATGGAAAACAAGGCCCTGTTCGGCGGTACCGTTTCAATCCTGGAAAAAGTTCTGGATTTCCGGTCCCAACGACACAATGTAATTCTGTCGAATATTGTCAATTCGGACACCCCGGGCTTCAAATCCTTTGACATCGTCATGGACGAAGAAGCCGACCGGATTCATGCGCGCGCGGCCGACGGCATGCAGATGGCCAGTACCAACCCGGACCATTTTTCCGAGGGTGTCCAGGATACCGGAGGTATCCGGACCCGCTTTGTCGAGCACGAGAAACTGATCAACAAGGGGGACCAGAACACCGTGGACCTCGATCGCAGCATGAGTAACTTGGCGGAGAACAACCTGCTATACAACGCGCTTGCTCAAACTATTTCCAAAAAATTCAGGATGCTGAAAGAAGTCATCCGAGGAGGGACAACATGAATTTTATCGATGCCCTTAAAATCAGCTCTTCCGGGCTGACGGCCCAGCGGGTCAGGATGACGGTCATCTCGAGTAACCTGGCCAACATGCACACGACCCGGACTCCCGAAGGCGGGCCCTACAAGCGGAAAGACGTCGTTTTTACCACAGATCCGGTCGAGAGTTCCTTCAGTGATGTCATGCGCGAGACCATCGGCGCCAAGCAAAACGGGGTGAAGGTGGCCGGCGTCATCAACGATTCCAAAAAGCCCCTGTTGAAGTACAACCCCGGACATCCGGACGCCGATGAAAAAGGGTATGTGGCCATCCCCAATATCAACATGATGGAGGAGATGGTGAACCTTCTGTCCGCCACACGCGGTTACGAGGCCAACACGGCCGCCATTAAATCCGCCAAGGATATGGCGCTCAAAGCTCTGGAAATAGGTAAATAAAATGAAAAACATCAGTATCGATGCGGTCACAAAGAGCCTGCCAACCCCCGATAATACCAAAATTGAGCGTCCCCGCAACGCGCCGGACGGATTTGGCAACATGCTGCGCGGCGCCATCAACAAGGTGGAGCACGACCACAACCTCGCCAACCGGTCCATCGAAGAACTCGCCATGAACAAGGGCAAGGAAATTCACCGGACCATGATTGAAATGGAGAAAGCCGAGATTTCGTTCAAGCTGCTCATGCAGGTCAGGAACAAAATCGTGTCGGCCTATGAAACCATCATGCGGATGCCCGTTTAACCGGCAAAGGAGCAGAAAAAATGGCGTTTGAAGATATCCCCGGCCAGTTGAAAGTACTGTCCGACAGTCTGAGCACCGGTAAGAAGATAGGACTTCTCCTGCTGGTGGCGGCCACCCTGACCGGTTTCATCCTGCTTACGACGTGGGCAGCCCGGCCGGAGTACCAGATTCTGTTTTCGGATCTCTCGCTGGAGGATTCCGCGGCGATTTACGAAAAATTGAAAGAGCGCAAAATCCCTTACCAGATTGCCGCCAACGGGAAATCGATCATGGTGCCCCAGGAACAGGTCTACGAATTGCGGCTGGAACTGGCCTCGCAGGGTCTCACCCAGGGCAGTTCGGTGGGATTTGAATTGTTTGACAATACCCGTCTGGGGATGACCGAGTTTATGCAGAATGTCAATTATCAACGCGCGCTGCAAGGTGAGTTGTCCCGCACGATCAACCGGTTCGATGAAGTGGAAAGTTCCCGGGTCCACCTTGTGATGGCCAATAAGTCTATTTTCACCGAGCAGGACGAACCGGCCACTGCATCGGTCATTTTGAAACTCAGATCCGGGCGCACATTGAACCACAACCAGGTCCAGGGGATCGTGAACCTGGTCTCTTCCAGCATTTCCGGCCTGAACCCGGAGAACGTCACCATCGTGGACAGCTACGGTAAACTACTGACCCGCGGCGAAAAGGGGGCCAAGGAGAGCACCCTGTCAACGGACCAGCTCGTCTTCCAGGAAACCCTCGAGAAAAAGCTGGAGGACCGGGTCAAGACCATGTTGGAAAACGCCCTGGGGACCGGCAAGGCGATTGTCCGGTTGAGTGCGGCCATCAATTTCAACCAGCGTGAGCACACTGAGGAGCGCTACCTGGCGGACAACCGGGTAGTCCGCAGCGAGAAGGTGCATGACCAGACGTCCAGCACCCTCAAATCAGCACCGTCCGGTGTACCGGGCTCCGTGCCCAATATGACCTCTCGCGGCGCCCAGCAGACAACCACGAGCGGGGGAACGACCCACCAAACCGCTGACCGGGTCGTGAATTACGAGATCGGCAAAGTCGTCAGCCGGGTGGTGGCGCCCACCGGACAGGTGGAGCGTATTTCCGTGGCGGTCATGATCGACGGCCACTACCGGCAGGTAGACACCAAGGACGGCACCAGCGACTTTATTTATATCCCACGCACGGATGAGGAGATGGCCAAACTCGAAAATATCATAAAAAGCGCCGTCAACTACAACGAAGCCCGGGGCGATACCATTGAAGTGGCCAACATCCCGTTTAAAACGACCAAACCGGTGGAAGCCCAGGCGCAGCCCGAACCGGGCCTGCTGGAGCAGGTAAAACAGTATGCGCCTTTTTACAAATACGGCCTACTCGTTGTTTTTATGATGTTTGCCTTCCTTTTTATCGTGCGGCCCATCGTCCGCTGGCTGACCGCCGGCGGTGCCCAGGGGGTTGAAATGCTAAAACAGCTGCCCGTGACGGTAAGCGAAGCCGAGGGCGACGGCAACCAGCTGGCCAAGCTGTCCTATCAGGAACAGGCCACCCAGCTGTTGTTGGCTGCCAGCGAAGGCGGCGTGGATATCATGAAAGATTGGATAAAGGACGAAAAGTAAATGGAGACAGCAAACCTCGCCGGATCGGTTAAAGTGGCCATTCTCTTGAAATCACTCAGAGAGGATACCCGCACGGCCATCATGGAGCGCCTGGACAAGGATGAAAATAAGCTTCTGGCCGGGCATCTATCCCAAATGGGAGACATCTCCCCGGACCTGGTCGAACAGGTCGCCGAGGACTTTGTCAAGGCCTTGCAGGGGGCGGCCCGGGGCGGCAGAAAGCAGATCGAAGAGCCGCAACCGCCCGAGGAAAAGAAGAAACCCAAAAGTTACAAGCGCGATATTCCCAAACCCTCCAACTTGAAGTCCCTGTTTGCCCTGGACCCGGACCATCTCGTCCAGCTCATCCGGGAAGAGCATCCGCAGACCATTGCGGTCATTCTGGTGCATCTGAAGCCCGAGATGGCCAGTGAAGTCCTGAGCCGACTGCCGGACGAAAAAAAGACGGAAATTGCCCTGAGGATTGCCAATTCAGAAAAGATCGTCTCCGGGATGATAGATGAAATTGAAAGGGTCTTCGAAGAAGTGCTGAGCAAGGAACAGGGGACGGTGACCCACAAGGTGGGCGGAATCGGGCAGCTGGCGGAAATCCTGAACCAGGCTGATGCCGCCACCTCCCAGCTCGTTATGGATGAGATTGAAGACGACGACCCGGAGATGGCCGCCGAGATCAAACAGCTCATGTTCGTTTTTGAAGACCTGATCTTTGTGGATGACAAGGGTCTCCAGGCCATGCTGCGCAAAGTGGAAACCAAGGAGCTGGCGGTTGCTCTCAAAGCCGCCTCGGAAGAGGTAAAAGCCAAAATTTTCAAGAATATGTCCACCCGCGCCGCGGATATGGTCAAAGAGGAAATCGAATCCGCCGGCTCGGTCAGGATGCGCGACGTCGAAAATTCGCAGCAGACGATCACCAAGCTGATCCAGGATATGGAAGAAAAGGGCGAACTCATTATCAGTGGCAGAGGGGGCGAAGAGTTCATTGCGTAAAGCATTTGCAAATGATCCGGCCCCGCGCGAATCCATGCGCTTTCACAACTTTCCGGATTTACCGGATGACGCCAGCGTGGTGCGGGGAAGCGACGCGGAAGAGGAAGGTTCCTTCCAGCGCCTGGAGGCCGTCGCGGAGGCGGGCCCGAGCGAGTCCGACAAGCTGCAACACGCCTTTGAACTGGGAAAACAGCAGGCCCGTGAGGAAGGTTTGGCACAGGGTCTGGAAAAGGGCAAGCAGGCGGTGACCGCCGAGTTGGAGAGCGTGATTCAGAAACTGCGCCGGGCCTACATGGATATCGAAAAATACCGCCACCAGCTCTATCTGAAAGCGGAGGCGGAATCAGTTGAGCTGGCCCTGGCGGTGGCGCGTAAAATAATTGGTCAGGAAATATCACTTGACCGGCAGATTGTGCTCAACGTCGTGAAGGGAGCCCTCGATAAAGTCATTAACCACGAAAAGGTCAAGATCAGGATCAATCCCCAGGACCTGGATGCTGTCCAGACGGCTTTGTTCGAATTTTTGCCGCACGTGGAAAAACTCGAAAATGTCCATTTCGAAGCCGATGCGGCCATCACCACGGGCGGGTGCGTTGTGGAAACCAATTTCGGCACGGTGGATTCCCGCATTGAGAACCAGCTCGATCAAATCGACTCCGCTTTTGCCGCCGAGTTGGAAAAATCCCAATATACCAAGTAATCATGGCCCGATATATTGACTTACAACGTTATCAAAATCGCCTGGCAGAGGTGGACCCGATGATGCTTTGCGGGAAAGTGACCAAGGTCATTGGTTTGGTGATCGAGGCCAATGGTCCCGCCAGCCGCATCGGTGCGATTTGCGATATCCATCCCATGGGCAATCAGCCGGCTATCCGGGCTGAAATACAAGGTTTTCGCGGCAACCGGGTGCTGTTGATGCCGCTGGAAGAAATTCGCGGTATTGGACCCGGCAGTCTGGTGGTGGCCCGCAACGAACGGGCGACCATTGCGGTTGGGGACGGTCTGCTGGGTCGGGTGATCGATGGCCTTGGCAATCCTATTGACGGCAAGGGGCCCATCCCGAGCAAAGCGGCCTACCCGATTTACGCGAATCCCATCAATCCCCTGGAACGCAAGCGCATCAATCAGCCGCTGGATATCGGTATCCGGGCCATCAACGGGCTGCTTTCCGTTGGTTGTGGTCAGCGCATGGGCATTTTTTCCGGATCCGGGGTTGGCAAGAGTGTCCTGATGGGCATGATCGCCCGCAACACCAGCGCCGATGTCAATGTCATCGCCCTGATCGGTGAACGCGGGCGGGAATTGAACGATTTTATCGAGAAAGAACTCGGTCCGCAGGGATTGCGGCGGTCGGTTGTGGTGGTGGCCACCTCTGATCACCTGCCGCTGATCCGGATGCGGGGGGCGTTCATTGCCACCGCCGTGGCCGAGTATTTCTGAGACCAGGGCATGCATGTCAACCTGATGATGGATTCCGTGACCCGCTTTGCCATGGCCCAGCGGGAAATCGGCCTGGCCCTGGGTGAACCACCCACAACCAAGGGCTACACCCCGTCGGTGTTCACCCTGCTGCCGAAATTACTGGAGCGAGCCGGAACGTCGTCCAATTATGGTACCATAACAGGTCTTTACACGGTTCTGGTTGAAGGGGACGACATGGATGAACCCATTGCCGACGCCGTGCGCTCCATCCTTGACGGGCACATTGTGTTGTCCCGTGACCTGGCGATGCAGAACCATTATCCGGCAATCGACGTGATGAAAAGCATCAGCCGGGTTATGGTCGACATCACCAACGAGAGCCAGCAAAACTCGGCCGGGATGATCAAATCGATCCTGGCGACGCATAAAAAAGCGGAAGACCTGATCAATATCGGAGCCTATGTGAAAGGCAGTAATCCCAAAATCGACCAAGCCATTGACATGCTCGATGATATCAATGCGTATCTCTGCCAGGGAATCGATGAGAAAGTTTCCTATGACGAAGGGCTTCAGCGGCTAGTGGAGTTGACCGCCAGCGATTGATATCACGACAACCTGCATAGGCCGGCCAAGGTCGTTTCTGCAACAAATCCGGGGACACTATGTACGTTTTCACCCTCGAACCGCTGCTTACCCAGCGCAAACATATCGAAGAAGCCCTGCAAAAAGAGCTCGCTGCGATCCAGGAACAGTTCAATGCCCGGTCGCAGGCCCTCGAGGATCTGATCGACTCGCGGGAACGCTGGGGTGCAAAGCTGCGGCGGATTGGGGCCGCGGGGGCCCGGATTGCCGACCTAAGACTCTACACCGAATATTTTAAACGGCTATCCATCGAAGCCTACGAGATGCAGCAGGCCCTTGACCGGCTGGAGGAGAACCTGACAACCAAACGGGATGAGGTCATAGAAGCCATGAAGGGGCGTAAGATTTTAGAAAACCTCAAGGAAAGAGGTCTGCAAGCCCACCGCGAGAAAATTCGCAAGCAAGAGATGAAGTCTGCCGACGAAACCGCGATCAGCCTGTTTAACCGCCAATAAAGCCAATTCCGCTACAGCTAATCAGCAACCAGCTTCAGAACATTCCATGCAAAGATTTGGATTTGTGTTTGGCAATGTAACCCTTTCAGAGGTCCCCCAAAGCCTATTCTCCTGGGCATGCTTCTTTACGTATCTAAATTGATGCAACCGGGCATTGCAGCCGGTGAATCCACAGGCGGAAAAGATTACCCCTGTTCCGGAAAAACTTGCCTATCCAGCGGTCTGTTTGCATGTCACGTCCGAGATCGAGAAAAAAATCCCGTGTCGAACTATCTGTGTAAATTTCTGAAAATTTTGAGAATTTTATTGATTTAAATTCGGTGGGCGTCTTGGTGGCTTTTTTAGGGATGGCTGGCACAGGCCCTGCAATTTCAGATGGCCAACTGGAAACCTGTACGACTATAAGATGAGGATTTACATGCAACTTGAGCTTTTTGACATTCAAACCGACAACGCTGGTCGCAAAGGCAAACCCGGCAAAGCAACCGGCAAGGCCGGTATAGCCGCAGCCGGACATAAGGCCGGCGCAACCGGTGAGAGCGGGGCAGACTTTTTGACGTCGCTGCGCATGGTTTCGAAAAAAAGTCAGACCAAATCTGAGGACTTACCCGCGGCCGCTACCGGCCTGGATCTGGCTGCCAAAGACCCGCAGCCGACCCGATTGGGCGAAGTCTTGAATGAGATCATACGCGCGTGGCCGACTGGACGCCGACCGGCAAATGCCATTGGTGCCGGCAGTGACCGCACCAAAACTGAGGCCTCTGAAACCGCGCAACCCAACTCGGGAAGCAAGATTGCGGAAACGCCCGCACCGACCATGACGGTTTTGGAACCGGGTAAAGCCCGCCATAGTTCAGATCGGGCCAAACAGGGCCTGGATGGTTTTACCGATGCACTGATGAAACGGTTTGGCAAACCGCAAGGCGCGCAGGCTATACAGTCGGCTGCAGGCCCGGATACGGTGAAAACCGCAGAGAATCGGGAAGCGACAAATGTTGCCGCGTCACAGACGCTTTCCACCGGCAAACGGAGCACCGGCGATGGGATTCGGATTCTGAATATGCAAAACGCGGCATCATCCCAGAGTGCCTCCACCGACGGCAATGCGAAAACAGGCGCAGCCGTACAAAAGGTGAGCACCGGCGCGGACCAGAGCACTGACCAGCCGGCTACAGCCGCCGTGAAAGATGGTCGCCAACCCCGAGTTCGCCAGACCGTAGAGCCGATGAAGGCCAATGCCTTAAAAGGTGAGCCGCAAGCAACTCGTCAAACAGATCCAGCAGGACCCTCGGGCAGCCGTGTAAACCGGCCGACCGGCGACGAATTTACCGGGAAGCCCGTGATTGCCAAATCCGCTGCGGTAAATGCCAACCTGCCCAAGGCGCCGCTTGGCAACAGTGACCAGCCGGCCGCTGCGATAAACGCATCCAAGTCCCCGAAGGAAACCAGGCCAGCCGAAACGATTGCTGTAAAACCCGCGACCGTGCGGTCCAAGAGCACCCCGGTACCCTTGGGCGCTAAACATTCCGCAACCGTTGGATCAGCGCTGGAAAAGCCGCGGATGGCAACCGGCCAGACGGATGCAGGCTCGGCAGTCCGGAACACCCGGACAACCATAGAAACCGCCAAAACGATGCCGGCCGGGAGTTCAAAAAATAAGGAACCGGGAAGCTTGCCGGTTTCCCGTCCGCACGCAGCAGATACACCCAGTTCCAAATCGGCTAACCCCGATTTCAAAACGGTACCTGCGCAGGCTGGCAAAGCAGCCGCCCGGGCAGAGCACCCTGCAGGCGAACGGGATGCGTTCGGCTACGACGGCCTCAACGGGCAAACCGTCCGCGATACCAAGGGCGGCGAGCAGACCAGGTTCGAGGTCACGGATGCCAAAATGAAACCGACCGAGCCGGCCGCGGCCACCCCCAAGGCCCAGCCCGCCACCATGTCCACGGCAGCGCCGGAACCCGAAAAAACCGTTCTAGACCGGGTTTCCGAAGCGCGGGTGTTGGAACAGATTTCCAACCGGATCCGGCTCCAGCCTAAAAACGGTGCCAATGAAATTCGGATTCACTTGAAACCGGAAACCTTGGGGCAAATGCAGCTCAAGGTTTTGGCCCAGGACCAGACGATCAGTGTCAAAATGGTAGCCGAAACCGCCATGGCTCGGGATATTATCGAGAATAATATCGGGCAGTTGCGTGCAGACCTCAATGCTCTGGGACTCAATGTGGAAAAGCTGGATGTGGAGGTATTGTCCACCGGCGATCCCGCTGGAAAAGACGCGGCTGGTCAGCGGGGCGGTTTTGGCAAACATGGGCGCGGTACGGCGCATCACGGCGGGCGAGACCACACGCCCGGTGATGACCAGGCCCGGCCCACGCCGGCCGACGAGGATGAGGACGCGGAAGGAACCCTGATCGGCGTTTTCGCTTAATAAGCGTCACGCCCAGCAAGGAATATAAAAATGACAATAAGCGCCATTGATAACTTTGTTCAGACAACTGACAACACCGCTGCAAGTACCTCCGGTACGGTCCTGGGCAAAGACGATTTTCTCAAACTCCTGGTGACACAGATGAAGAACCAGGATCCGCTGAACCCGATGGACGGCACCGAATACACAGCCCAGTTGGCCCAGTTCAGCTCACTGGAGGCTTTGCAGAACATCGATGCCGAGATCCAGCAGCTGAAGACAACCCAGGCGGCCGCCAATAACTCCCGGGCGGCAGAATACCTGGGCAAGACCGTAACAGCCGTCGGAGACAGTTTCGATCTATCCAACGGTACCGTCAGTAATCTAAGGTACCGGCTTGATAACGCTGCTGCCGAAACCTACGTGAAGGTTTACAACGGCGCCGGCCAGTATATCACCTCCATCGACAGTGGCGCCCGGGCCGCCGGGGAACACATGTTCACCTGGGACGGGCTTGACAGCCAGGGTGTCGCCGCACCGGATGGCGTCTACTTCATCGAAGTCATGGCCGTCGACGGCAACGGCAACCCGGTTGCCACCGAGACAATCTTCAGCGGCCAGGCCACCGAGATCAATTTCCGGGGCGACACGGCCTACATATTGGTGGGTGGACGTGAAGTTACACTTGAAGATATACGTAAAATAAGCAGTTAATTCATAGATATTTGTAAACAACACCATAGCAAAGGGGAAAAACCATGATAGGTTCATTATTTACCGCAATTTCCGGATTAGGCGTTCAGAAAGATACCATGACGGTTATCGGCGACAATATCGCCAACGTCACCACCACCGCTTTCAAGGGGTCGACCGTCCAATTTGCCAACCTGCTCAACGAGACCACCGGCGGATCCGGTTTCAACCCCGGGGCCGGCGTTGCCCTGGCCGGGATTACCGAGCAGCTGGCGCAGGGCTCTCTGGAGCCCACCGGCAACCCGACGGATTTGGCCATTTCCGGCCAGGGATTCTTCCAGGTCCGTGAAGGTGGTCCCACGGGCATTGAACTGTTTTACACCCGGGCCGGCAACTTCGTGTTTGACGGCAATGGTTACTTCGTCAACCCGGGCGACCAGATCGTGCAGGGTTACGACATCACCGGCGGCTTCCCGGCCTCTCCTCCAGCAGCGGCACCGGTCAACATCCAGGTGGACGTGACCGCCGCTTCGACCCACCGGGATTACGCCATGGAAAATGACGGAATTATTACCGGTATCAACAAGGCGACCGGCGCCAAGGAAAACCTATGGCAGGTCTCCCTGTACAATTTTCCGAATCTTCTGGGATTGACCAAGAAGGGTGGCAACCTCTATGCCCAGTCCAATGATTCGGGGGCCCCGCTGTCCGCCACCGGCGGTGTTTCCGGCGTGTCCGGCCTGGGTAAGGTCATTGCCCAGAACCTGGAGATGTCCAATGTGGACATCGCCAGCGAGTTCTCCAAGATGATCGTTACCCAGAAAGCGTTCCAGGCCAATGCCAAAGTGATCACCACCAGCGATGAAATCCTGACGTCGCTCATCGGCATGAAACGGTAATCGTCACCGGTCCTTGAAGCGGTGACAACCCGTATGGTTTTCCTGCCGCCCGCAGGCCCGGACCGGGCCTGCGGGTGGATCGGCCGTTCATCCATATACGAGATGACGGGGGTCCTGCCGGTGATCCAATCGTCAAAGCATTGACAACTTTGCGGCTTCCTCTCAAAAACGACCCTCTGGGCCGGCTGCCCACCCATCCACTCTGTGGGGCCCTTAAATTGATGATTAAAATATAAATAACAGTTGGTTATAGTATTTTCAGGTGTCGGTAAGCGGGACGAAAAATTTCAAATTAGATGTCATTATGGCCGGGCTGAATATGATGGCATTGTTCTTGCTAAACATTTGGGTGGAGTACGGTTCTGCATGGACCGGCGACATTGCCAAATAAAATGCCGGTTCCGGAAAATTGATCACACCCTTAATCGGTTTCCGATGGTCGGGATCCGGGGAGGACCTAAATGTCAAAGAAAATCATCATCATCATTAGTATTGCCGTGTTTATTTTTATGGCTGCTATCGGCGGTGGATTCTACATGCTCTGGAGTAAAATGGCCCAAATGAATGTGGCCGGAACGGAAACGGCTGCTACCGAGGAAGGTGCGGAAGATGAAGCGGAGCCGGATACCATCGGTCCCATGTACTCCCTGGATTCATTTGTGGTGAACCTGGCCGAGGCCGGCGGCAACCGCTACCTGCGGGTCACCATGGAACTGGAACTTGCGGATGAGGTACTGCGCTCGGAACTGGACCAGCGGCTGCCCCAGGTCCGCAATGCCATGCTCATGATCCTACCCAGCAAAAAAGCCGAGAATATCAATACAGTAGACGGTAAACTGGCGTTGCGAGACCAGTTGATCGACGAAATCAACAGTTTCATGACGACCGGTGAGGTCACGAATATCTATTTCACCGAGTTTGTCATCCAATAGGCGAGGTTACCATGTCGGAAAATGTCCTTTCCCAGGAAGAAATTGATGCGCTGCTGGGCGCCATGGACCAGGGAGACGTCGAATTTGAGTTCGACGCGCCGGACCAAAAGGAAGTTGAAGTAAAAGAATATGATCTCATGGCCCAGGGGGCCATGCTGCGCCACCAGTTTTATGCCCTTGAGGAGGTGTACGACAAATTTTCGAGCCTCTTGGAAACGACCATGAGTGCATCCCTGCACAAACCCATCGGGGTGGAAATGGTTTCGACGGAAATGGTTAAATATGGTGAATTCATACAAGCTTTTTCCAATCCGACCAGTTTCGCGGCATTTACCATGGAACCTTTGATTGGTTCCTCCCTGCTGGCCATCGAACCAAGCCTGGTCTATTCACTGATAGATTGCATGTTCGGCGGTGACGGCAAACCATTCGAAGATATCCGGGAGTTTACATTCATTGAAAAACGGATGATGTCCAAATTTTCGATCGAGATATTCAGCGATCTTGAAAAAGCCTGGCAGATCGTGTTTCCCGTAAAAGTGAACCTGAAGAAGACTGAAACCAAACCCGAATATGTCCACCTGGTAAGCCCGGAAGATCTTTTAATTGTCATTGTCCTCTCGGTAACCGGCGCCGAATTTTCAGGCAACATGCACCTGTGCGTTTCCTACCGGATGCTGGAGCCGATCAAGGACAAACTCTCCTCAAAGTACCTGCGGGAAAAGGATTTGGAGGATGCCTTCAGCTCCCAGCTGCAGGCTCTGATCAAGGAAACCGATGTAACCGTTGTCTCCGAATTGGGGCAGACCCATCAGACGGTCCGTGATCTGCTCAATATGAAGGTGGACGATGTCATCCGGTTGGACAAGGGACCGGCCGATCCGTTGAACATCAATATAGAGAATGTGCCGAAGTACAAAGGCTTTCCCGGCATCGTGAAGGGAAATCGGGCTGTTCAGTTAACGGCCATGATGAAATGATGGTTCGTCAGGTAGAAAAGAAAGGACACTGATGATGGAAAATAGCGACACAATCGCGACCGCTAACACGGAAACCCCCGCCTTGAAAGCCCCGGGCGGTCAGGGTGCGGCCGAAGAAGGCGGGCAACAGACCGGGCAGGGCGGTGCGTCTGGAGACCAGGGGGCTTCGTTTGAAGAGAGTCTTGATTTTATTCTTGATATTCCTTTGCAGATCACGGTTGAACTCGGAAGAACCAGTATGTTGATTCATGATCTGCTCAAGCTGGGTCAGGGTTCGGTCATCGAACTGCACAAGGCCACCGGAGAAACCCTGGAGATCATGGCCAACCAGAAGCTGATCGCCAGGGGTGAGGTCGTGTCGGTCAATGAAAATTACGGTATTCGGCTGACCGAGATTGTAAGCCCCATGGAGCGCATCAAGAAACTCAAATGACAAGCGACCCTGAATTCACCACCACCCTGATTAAAATGCTGGGTTTTCTACTGCTCATGGCGGGCGGGGCTGCCGGCGTGCTGTTCCTGTTCAAACGGGTCACCCGGTCTACCGGCCCGGTATCCGGCCGACAGTTGATCAATGTTTTGAGCACCCGGCCGCTGGCTCCGAAAAAGAGCATCGCGCTGATCCAGGTGCCCGGAGATATTCTCGTGGTAGGCATCACCGGCGACAATATAACCCTGCTCAGCAAGATCGAAGATCGGGAACTGGTGGCCGAATTAGCAGCCCAACCGGCCCAACCCACCTTTTCCAGCCTGTTAAACCGATTAGGCAGCAAGTCCACCCCAGACCAGCCGCCGGATCAATAGGCCCGCATCCCGGGCGGCCGCAAGTACCGCAGTATTTTCCGGCGTCAGAATTCCAACCGTCGCTGTCAATGCTTTGGCAGCGTTCCCCATCGTTTCATATCCCAGCCACCACTATATTCTATAGTCCGAGTAAAAACGATAATTGTCTGAAAATATAGATTATAATTTATAAATTGTACTTGATGGGACCGGTGCATCCCGGCGCCGGACCGGCTTGGCATAGCTATTGCGAAGATCCAGTTAAGATTGACAGCAGTCAACCATCACCAAGGGACAAGCAACGGAAACCTTATGCGCAGACAAATCTTACAATGCGGATTCTTACTGGCCCTGGCCGTCATTTTCTGGATCGGTGGGCCGGCAGATTGCTACGCCGAAAACGGGACCCAGGTCCGCAATTTTTTAAGTGTTGGCATCGACTCCAGCGACGGTTTGGGCAAACCCGCCGTCATCATGGAAATCTTTCTGCTGATGACGGTGCTGTCCCTGGCGCCGGCCCTTTTGATCATGCTGACCTCCTTTACCCGGATCGTCATGGTGCTGTCTTTGCTGCGCCAGGCCATGGGTACCCACCAGATGCCCCCTAACCAGGTCATTATCGGGATCGCGCTGTTTCTGACTGTATTCATCATGACGCCGATCTGGCAGGCGGTCAATACCAATGCCCTGCAGCCGTATCTCAATGAATCCATCAGCCGGGATCAGGCGTTTGAAAACGCCGTGAAGCCGGTGCGGCAGTTCATGTTCAAGCAAACCAAAGAGAAAGAACTGGCCCTATTTGTCGATATTTCCCGGATCGACCGGCCGCGGACCATGCATGATGTGCCGCTGACGGTGCTGATCCCGGCTTTCATCATCAGTGAAGTGAAAACCGCCTTCCAGATCGGGCTTTTGCTCTATGTGCCCTTTCTGATCGTCGACATGGTGGTGGCCAGCGTGCTCCTGTCCATGGGCATGATGATGCTGCCGCCGGTAATGGTCTCCCTGCCGTTTAAACTGATGCTCTTTGTGCTCGCCGACGGGTGGTACCTGATCATTGGGTCCCTGGTCAAAAGCTTTTTGTAAGCGGAGAAATAACTATGACACCGGAAATCGTCACCGGAATATTTATCAGCGCCATCAAGACCGCCATTTTGCTGGCTGCCCCCATGCTGCTTTCCGGCCTGGTGGTCGGCCTGCTGGTCAGTCTTTTTCAGTCCGTGACCCAGCTCAACGAGATGACCATGACCTTCATTCCGAAAATGCTAGTGGTTGCCCTGGCCCTGCTGATGTTCTTTCCCTGGATGCTGCAATTGATGATCGATTTCGTCAACAACCTGTTCGGCAGTATTCCCATGTATATCCGTTGAGGCTGCTGGCAAGAGCCTTAATTGAAAGCGCTATCGGCATCGGGATCGGAATCGGTTCCGCAAAGGTCATCCCGGCAACTATTTTCGATAGCCAGGGTGATACCGATATGAATGCTTTTATTCGAGCTTTGGCGTCATAAAAACTTAAACAGTAAAAGCAAGATAAACCATACAGAGGCACGAAAAGAAGATGCTGTCCATATCCGTTGAGATGCCCCAGTTGCAGCTTTTGCTTTTCATCTTCCTGCGCGTGGGCGCCATCTTCATGTTCCTACCGATTTTCAACAGCCGCGCCATTCCCATCTTGTTCAAATTCGGCTTTGCCCTGGCGGTCGCGTTTGTTCTTCATCCGCTCTTGAGTGGTCAACTGCGGCCGCTGTTTGCCACCATTCCCGAACTGGCTCTGGCCGCGGCCTGTGAATTGATGATCGGCATTCTTATCGGGCTGGCGGTGCGGACCCTCTTTGCCGGCTTTCAGATGGCGGGACAGATGGCCGGGTACCAGATGGGCATGGCCATTGCCAATGTCATGGATCCGGCGACCAGCGCCCAGGTACCGATTCTGGCGACCTTCTACAACCTGATCGCGATTTTGGTGTTTTTATCGATCAATGCCCATTTGTTCATGCTGCGGGCCATGGTGGAAAGCTTTCAGCTCGTGCCCCTGTTTGGTTACGGATTCAATCAAGATGTCATGCAGCACATCATTCACCTGGCCGGGGATATGTTCGTTGTCGCCTTGAAAATCGGGGCCCCGGTAATCGTGTCGCTGCTCATTACCAGTGCCGCCCTCGGCCTGGTGGCCCGGACCATCCCCCAGATGAACATCTTCATCGTGGCCATGCCGCTGAAAATCGCCATCGGCTTGATTTTTCTCGGGATGAGCCTGCCGTACATGGGGGAATTTCTCAGCCGGACCTTCGCGACCATGGGGCAATCCGTACTGCTGCTGATGCGTGCCATGGGAACTTAGGAAATACATATGCCGGAAAAACCCGACCAGGAAAGAACTGAACCCGCATCGCCTAAAAAGCGATCCGACGCCCGTAAAAAAGGGCAGGTGGCCATGAGCCGTGAGGTTCCCTCGGTTCTGATCCTGATGGCCTCTTTGGGATTTTTCTTTTTCGGCGGCGGCTGGATGCTCCGGTCGCTGATGCAGTTCATGCATAACATTTTCACCAACCTGAACGGCATGCTGCTCACCGATATTCTCACCGCACGCGACTTGCTGGCTCTGAGTATGAAAAGCGGGCTTTTCATCATGCTGCCTTTCATGCTGGCGGTGCTTGTGGCCGGGGTTTTCGGAAACGTGATGCAGATCGGCCTCCTCTTTTCCACGGAGACCATTACCCCCAAACTCACCAAACTAAATCCTATCAATGGGTTCCGGCGCCTGGTCTCCGCCAAAACTTTGGCGGAACTTCCCAAGTCAATGCTCAAATTGGTGACTGTCGGATCAATTGCTTATGTATTGGTCATGAAAAACCTGCCCCGCATGCCCGACCTGATGCAGATGTCCGTGGCGGACATCCTGCAGGCGTTCGGCTGGATTGCCTTCCAGATCGGTTTTTTCGTTTGCCTGGCCCTGATTTTTCTGGCGGCCGCCGATTATATTTTTCAACGCTGGCAGCACGAGAAGGAACTGCGGATGACCAAGCAGGAGGTGAAGGACGAACAGAAGCAGTTGATGGGAGACCCCCAGATCAAAGCCCGTATAAAAAGCGCCCAGCGCGAAATGGCGCGCCGGCGGATGATGGCGGCCGTACCCGAGGCCGATGTGGTGATTACCAACCCCACCCGGTTGGCGGTGGCCTTGAAATTTGACGCCGACGAGATGGATGCGCCCATGGTGGTTGCCAAGGGAGCCGGTGAGATAGCCCGCAAGATTCGCGAAATCGCCCGGGAAAACGACGTACCGCTGGTGGAAGAGAAACCGCTGGCCCGGGCCCTGTACAAGACCGTGGAGATCGATCAGTTCATTCCGGTCGAACTTTACCGGGCAGTGGCGGAAGTGCTGGCCTATGTCTACCGCCTGAAAGGCAAGCTCTCATCTTCGACAACTCAGGCATAGAACCTGCATATCTACTATCTGAAATTGAAACCAGACACTGGAGAATCACACCCCCATGGAAATTGTTCGACATACATCCCCGGTACCCCGGCTGCCTTTTTTTGAGAATAACAGCAACCTGATTCTGCCGCTGGGCATAGTCGGTGTCCTGTGCGTCATGCTGATCCCGCTACCTACCTTTATACTGGATCTGCTGCTCTCGATGAACATCACCCTGGGACTGGTCATCCTGCTGGTCGGCATGTATATTACCCGGCCCCTGGAGCTCTCGTCTTTTCCGTCTATCCTGCTTTTAACCACGCTTTTCAGGCTTTCACTCAATGTCGCCTCCACCCGTCTGATTCTGCTGCACGGCAACGAAGGCACCACCGCGGCCGGTAAGGTGATTCATGCCTTCGGCAGCTTCGTCGTGGGCGGCAACTACGTGGTCGGCATTATCGTTTTCCTGATCCTGGTCCTGATAAACTTTCTGGTCATCGTCAAGGGCGCCGGCCGGATTGCGGAAGTCGCCGCCCGCTTTACCCTGGACGCCATGCCCGGCAAACAGATGAGCATCGACGCCGATCTCAACGCGGGCCTGATCGATGAAGAAGAAGCCAAAACCAGGCGGACCGTTCTGGCCCGGGAATCAGAGTATTACGGAGCGATGGACGGGGCCAACAAATTCGTGAAGGGGGATGCCATCGCGGGCATCGTCATTACGGCCATCAATATTGTCGGTGGATTGATTATCGGGGTTTTTCAGAAGGATATGACCTTTGCGGCCGCGGCTCAGAACTATACCTTACTGACAGTCGGCGACGGTCTGGTCAGTCAGATCCCGGCCCTGATCATCTCGACATCCGCCGGTATCATTGTGACCCGGGCCGGCGCGGAATCCAGTCTCGGCAATGAAGTTGTCGGGCAGATCATGGGCCAGCCCATGGCCATCGCGGTGGCATCGGCCGTGCTGATGGGTTTTGGGCTGGTGCCGGGATTGCCCACCCTGCCGTTCATGGTGCTGGCGGTCATCAGCGGCATCCTGGCCTACATGCTTTTCAGGGCCGGTCGCGAAGTGGCCCAGGAAGGGTCGGTAGAAGAGATACGCAGCGCCCAGGAGAGTCCGCCGGAAAAAGTAAAAACCCTGCCGCCCCTGGACATTCTATCGCTTGAAGTAGGGTACGGCTTGATTCCCCTGGTGGACATCGAGCAGGATGGCGAACTGCTGGACCGGGTCAAGTCGATCCGGCGGCAAATGGCCCAGGAAATCGGCCTGATCATTCCGTCGGTGCACATCCAGGACAACATGCAGCTGAAACCCGGTGAATACCGGATTTTTCTGCGTGGCAACCAGGTGGCTCAAGGTGAATTGATGACCAACTTCTTCCTGGCCATGAATCCCGGCCCGGCCGACGAGGAACTGCCCGGTGTCAAGACGACCGAACCGACGTATGGTCTCCCGGCCCTCTGGATCAAGGAGGAAAACCGGGATCGGGCCTTAGCTTCGGGCTACACCGTGGTCGATCTGGCCACGGTTTTGACCACCCACTTGTCGGATGTGATCCGGCGGCACGCCTGGGAATTGCTCGGACGCCAGGAAACCCAGCAATTGCTCGACAACCTCAAGGAAACCCACCCGAAGGTGGTCGAAGAACTGATCCCCAACCTCCTGCCGCTGGGCGGAGTGGTACGGGTATTGCAGAATCTTCTCCGTGAGCAGGTACCGATCCGGGATCTGCTCGGGATCCTGGAAGCCCTGTCCGATTGGTCGCCGATCACCAAGGATCCTGAACAGCTGACGGAATATGTCCGCCAGAGTCTGACCCGGACCATTACCCAGATGCACGTAGGATCCGATGATAACCTGTCGGCCCTAACCCTTGACCAGGGCGTCGAGGCGACCGTATCCGAATCGATTCAACAGATGCAGCATGGGAGTTTTCTGGCGATCGATCCGGCTGCGGCCCAGATGATTATCCAGGATCTTTCGGACAACCTGGAGAGGGTGACCGAACTTTACGAACAGCCGGTCCTGCTCTGCAGCGCCCCGATACGATCGCACATGAAGAAACTGATCGACCGGTTCTTACCGATGTTACCGGTGTTGTCATACGATGAAATTTTAAACAATATCAACATACAAGCAATCGGAACAGTGAGCCTGACAAATGCAGATTAAACGTTTTGAAGCCAAGGATATGACCACGGCCCTGGCCCAGATCAAAAAGGAATTCGGGCCCGAAGCAGTCATACTTTCAGCCAAGAGCGTCAAGAAACCCGGCGCCTTGCTGGGGATACCCAAGGATGCGGGGGTTGTGGTTACCGCCGCCATTGATCCATCCCGGGTACCGGATGTCAAAAAAATGTCGCGCAGGCAGAAAAATGACCCTTCCGATCCGACCCAGCCCGACCTGTTTGCCCAGCGCAAAAGTACGCGCCTGCTCGATTCATTGCAATCCGGTTTTGGGGCGTTGAAGAAAAAGGGGACGGTTATGAAAAAACAGAAAAACGCACATCCGGACCAGCGGGGTGACGCCGGCTTACACGGTTTCCTGCGCCGCCAGGGTCTCTCGGAAACTATCGCCGCCGATCTGCTTAAACACATGCCGGTCGACGGCATCGGGCTTGACAGCCTCGACCGGGACGGCACGGCCGTGGCGCTTACCGATGCGCTGGAGCAGATGGGGGCCCAGGCCGGGCCCATAAAAGTTGCGCCCTCCGGACAGACAGTGGTGGCGTTTGTAGGTCCCACCGGTGTCGGCAAGACGACCGTGGTTGCTAAACTCGCCGCGGCCCAGGCCATCGACATGGGGCGGCGGGTTGGGATCATCACCTTAGACAGTCAGCGCATCGGGGCGGTCGAACAAATGCGGATTTTTACCGACATCATCGGCGTGCCCATGGAAGCCGCCGCAGATGAAAAATCATTTGCCCGGGCCCTGCAGCGGTTGACCAACTGTGAACTCGTGCTGGTGGACACCAGGGGGGCCGGCATCTACAATCCGGAGATCCGGGCCGAACTGCAAACGCTTTTCCGCGCCTGCCGGAGTATGTCCGTCCAACTGGTCTTGGGGGCCGGCACCCAGAGTGCCGATCTCGATGCGGCCATCGACTTTTTCGAGCCCCTGACGATAGACGGCCTGATATTCACCAAATTAGACGAGTGCACCCGGTGCGGCAATCTCCTCAATCAGCTCGTGAAAAACAGGCTCCCGGTGTCATACATTAGTGATGGTCAGCAGATCCCGGAAGATCTGTTTCCGGCCACCATTCGGCGGTTGGTCGATCTGTTCCTCCGCCCGCTCTACCAGTCCCAGGCCGGGCCGGCACCGGAAAATGTAGCCCGACGGCCGGTACCGGCGCCGATTGCGCGGCGTCGCACGCCGGGCCCGGAAATCAGTCCAGTCGACGAAACACCATCGGTCCAGGGCGCCGCCTATGTCGCCAACATCAATTCGGACATCTTCCACTTGCACGACTGCAAATGGACCAAGCGTATCAAGCCGGCCAATATGATCGCGTTCAACGGTATCGATGATGCCCTGAAAAAGGGATTCAATCCCTGCCGCTACTGCCGGCCGAAGCACACCGGCCAGGCCCGGCCGAACTACCGGCCCGGGGTGGCCCGCAAGATTGCCGGCTATCGCTAGTTTGCCAGACACATTCTCAGAATAACGAAGGAGCAAGATGAATTCCAATCCGCCCAAAAACAACGTTATCGATCTGCCGGTGAAGGGCAACGTACGTCAGTCTGCAGTCGCAACACTTGAGCGTTCCCATACGACCGGCACACGGGTTATCGCCGTGACCAGCGGCAAAGGCGGCGTCGGTAAAACCAACATCGTGGCCAACCTGGCCTATAACTTGACCCGGCTTGACCAGAAAGTGCTGGTATTTGATGCGGACCTGGGGTTGGGCAACATGGATGTCCTGCTGGGCAAGGCGCCGCGTTATAATATTTCCCACGTCATCAAGGGTGAGAAGAATATCGATGATATCACCGTGCCGGGCCCGGGCGGCATGCTCATCCTGCCGGCCTCTTCGGGTGTTCAGCACATGACGGAATTATCCCCGGCCCAGAGAATCAGGGTTCTGTCGGCCCTGGACACCCTGATGAAAGACATCGACGTGCTGCTGATCGATACCGCCGCCGGGATTTCATCCAATGTCATGTATTTCAATGTTACCGCCCAGGAGGTGATCGTGGTGGTGACTCCCGAGCCGACATCCATCACGGACGCCTATGCGCTGATGAAAGTCATGTCGCTCAAATACCAGGAGAAGAAGTTCAATCTGCTGGTCAACATGGTGTCGGACGAGGCCGAGGCCAAAGACGTCTGCCGGCAGTTGAGCATGGTCTGCCGGCGGTTTCTCGACATCTCAATTGATTATCTGGGCTACATTCCCCGTGACGGGGAATTGACACGCTGTGTACGCGGGCAAAAGCTCGTTAGAAAACAGCGGCCATCCGCCGAGGCCAGCAAGAGCTTCGATGTCGTGGCCCGGCGCCTGAATGCAAGCCCGGCCCCACGGCTGCCGGCCGGGTATGCAAGTCATTTCTGGAAATATCTTATTGGCAAGAAATTCGAAGGAAGGGGTCAGGCCTACGCGGACCGATAAACGGTTGCCTGGCACCGGATCAACCGGAAGTCGTTCTCGATTGCCAGCAGACGGCTTCTCATGATGCAGGAGGCATCAGATGCAAACACAGAGATCAAGAAAGGACAATCTACTTTCGCGGGACGAGTTGATAGAGGAATATTTGCCCCATGTGAAAAGAATCGTGCACCGGATAGCGATCCATCTTCCGCCGCATGTAGAGATCGATGACCTGATTCACGTGGGGGTGATCGGCCTGATGCAGGCTATCGAGCGCTACGACAGTTCCCGTAACAACACCTTCCTGACCTACGCGGTGTTCCGGATCAAAGGGGCGGTGCTCAGTGAATTACGATCCCGTGATTTCCTGTCACGGGCCAACCGGCGCAAGGTCCGGGAACTAGACCGGGCCTATATGGGGCTCGAGCAAAAAAAGGGGCGGGCCGTGGATGACCGCGAATTGGCCGAAGAGATCGGGGTGCCTCTGCAAGAGGTCCAGGAGATCAAGAAAATGTCGAGCATCTCCTTTGTCAGTTTCGAAGAAATGGGCATCCAGACGGATGAAGAGAAACGCAGTGTGGTGGATGCCCTGTTAAACAACGGGAGTGACGATGCCCTGACCCTGACCCGGGTAAAGGAGATGAAAAACGCGGTTGCCGAGGCTATCGAACAATTGCCTGAAAAAGAAAAACTCGTGATTTCATTGTATTATGTCGATGAGCTCACCATGAAAGAGACGGGCAAAGCCTTGAATATAACCGAATCGAGAGTATCCCAGATTCACAGCCAGGCGGTTGTGCATCTGCGCAGTCAGCTGAGAAAACGGGGCTTGCTGTAAAACGTCCCACAGGTAAACGGAGAGTCAACATGAGCTATGCAGCACTATCATACTGGGAAACCGCACTGGACATCACCGGTCTGCTGATGTGTATCCTGACGCTGGTGTACATTGTCAGAATTCGGTTGGCTGATCGGCCTACGCCGCAGCAACCTCAAGCGGGCGATTTCAAAAAAGAGATGCAGGTTCAGGCTGAAGACCAGGCCGCGGAAAATGCCCTGGAAACCATTGCCCGGGCGCTGGAACGGGAAAGACGCAACCTGCAGCTTTACCTCGGAACCGGATTGCAGCCGGCCACGGCCGGAGGGGCCCCATCGGTGGACCGCTCCGTTGATCTGCCGGACAAAGAGGCCCCGGTCTACCAGACGACGGCCAAGCCGCCGCGCAAGCGCGGGGTCTATTCCGAAGCAGTCGAATTGGCGGCCTGCGGACTCTCCGCCAGCCAGATAGCCGACAAGGTGCATATTCCCAAAGGTGAGGTCGAGTTGTCCATCAAGCTGCGCAATCGCCGGCAGGGAAATGGATAATTGACGGGCTACCGTCAAGATTCAGGGGGCAAAAGCTGCCGGGTGGGCGGCCTTCGAAGGGGAGGCCGGCCTGGATGAAAAACATAAGTTCCCTGAAATTCATGATATTTGAATTAATAAGTTGTGGGTATAGAAATTGCAAAGATATTACGTCAGGTTGAGAATTTGCGACGTCAACGCACGGGAGACGATTGATGAGTGAAGCAATTTATACAGTAGGTTCGGGTTCCATCCTGCAGCAGATGCGGCTGGAAGTATTGGCCAACAACCTGGCCAATGTCAACTCCTCCGGGTACAAGGTCGAGCGGCCGTTGTTCAAGGCTTTTTTGCCGGGTGACGAGACGGGGGCCCCGGCTGTTGAAGTCGAATCCGGAGAGGCAAGCGTCATGGCCAAGAACTACCATGTTGAATTTGTGGGCACCCGGATCGATTTTACCAAGGGACAGCTGAAAAAGACCGACAGCAATCTGGATTTTGCCTTGATTGGGGATGGCTTTTTTTCGATCCAGACGGATGACGGCGTGCAGTACACGCGTAGCGGGGCCTTCAACCTCGACGGTGACGGCCGCCTGGTGACCCAAGATGGACAGCAGGTGCTGGGTGAAGGCGGACCTATTCGGATAAACGGCAATACCATTACGGTGGATGAGAGCGGCGCCATCAATGTCGACGGCGTCGAGGTGGACCGGTTTGCCATTGTCGATTTTGAGGAACGGGACAGGCTGAAGAAAATCGGCCACACCCGCTTTCAGATCGAAGAAGACATGCGCCCGATTGCGCCGGTGGAGGGCTTGAGGGTCAAACAGGCCTATCTGGAGCTTTCCAATGTGAACGCGATAAAGAGCATGTCCGAAATGATCGATGTGCTCAGAACCTACGAAGCCCAGCAGAAAACGATCAAGGCGGTCACCGACATGAACATCAAGGCCATCAATGATGTCGGCCGGCCGGGATAATCAGCAGCGTCTTGAGTCCCGCAAAGTGAATGCGCCAAGGCATACCCAAGGGGAGAAATAAAAAATGATTAAAAGTCTTTATACAGCAGCCACCGGAATGCAGGCCCAGTCCCTGAATATCGATGTGATCGCCAACAACCTGGCCAATGCCAGCACAACCGGTTTCAAGGGCAGCCGGGCTGACTTCCAGGATCTCATCTATGAGACCGCCCGCCAGCCGGGGGAATCCTCGTCCGGCGACAGTACGGTGCCGACCGGGGTACAGATCGGCCATGGCACCAAGGCCGGGGCCGTGAGCAAGATGTTCAGCCAGGGGGAATTGCAGAACACCAAAAATGAGCTGGACCTGGCCATCGAGGGTAACGGGTTTTTCCAGATTACCCAGCCGGATGGTGACATCGCTTACAGTCGCGCCGGCTCATTCAAAGTGGATGGGGAAGGGCGTATCGTTACCTCGGACGGTTTTTTGATGGAACCGCAAATTACGATCCCGGCCGACACGGTGTCTATCTCCGTCGGCCTGGACGGGACGATTTCCGTCAAACAGGCCGGTGCGCAGACGGCCACCGAAATCGGGACGATTACGCTGGCTCGGTTCATCAACCCGGCCGGGTTGAGCAGCGCCGGGCGCAATCTTTACATGCCTACCGAGGCCTCCGGAGATGCCATTACAGGGACAGCCGGCGAGGATGGATTCGGTGCGATTGCCCAGGGTTTTCTCGAGATGTCCAACGTCAGCGTGGTCGATGAAATGGTCAATATGATTACCGCCCAGAGAGCCTATGAAATCAACAGCAAGACCATCCGGACGGCGGATGAAATGCTGCAGATGGCCAATGGCCTGAAACGATAGGAACATATCATGGATTCAATCCGGACTTACCATAAACAAAGGTCGATCGGGGGCGGCATCTTTTTGCTGGTAACGGCCATGCTGTTGCTTTACATCCCGGCAACAGTGGTCGCTCAGGATCAAACCGTCATCCGGATTGCGCCGGCCGCGGAAATCAACGGCGATCGCATTTTGCTGTCCCAGGTTGCCCAGATAGCAGGACCGGATCGACTGCTAATTGCCCGGTTGGGTAATATCGACATCGGGAAAGCGCCGCTGCCCGGTCGTAAAAAAGTCATCGAATCGCGGCATATCCTGGCGCGGATGCACAAAAGCTCGGGTGGACTGCCGACGGACATCGGGCTGGATTTTCCCCAGCGAATCGAGGTGAGCCGCAAGGCGGTGACCATCGCCAAGCAGAGAATCGAGGAAATCGCGGCCGAGTGGGTGCTGGCCCGGGTACCATGGGACCAGGAAAATGTCCGGGTGGTTAAAGTTCAGGCCAACACCGCGGTCGCGCTTCCGCAGGGTCGGGTTGCCTATAAGGTGAAAAGTCCGGGAAGGCTCGACTTTTTGAATACGATCGCCCTTTCGGTAGAATTTTTAGTGGATGGCCAGATGGTTAAACGCGCCTGGGTAACCCTCAACCTGGAAGTGATTGCGCCCGTTGTCGTGGTCCGCAAACCCATGGGGCGCTACCAACCCATCGAAAGCCAGGATGTCACCGTGGTACTGAAGGACCTGACCAAGCTGCCTTCCGGCTATATTTCCGACCCGGCCGAAGTGATCGGCAAACGCGTGAAAAGAACTGTTTACGGCAATACGGTACTGCGTGAAGACCTGGTTGAACTGCCCCCTCTGGTGCAGCGGGGGGATGTCGTCACGATCATAGCCGAAGCCGGGGTTCTGCGCATCACGGCCCGGGGTGAAGCCAAAGCCAAGGGGCGCAAAGGCGAACGCATCAGTGTGGTAAACCTTGATTCCCGCAAGCGCGTTTACGCCCGGGTGTTGGACGCCCGGACGGTCAAAGTTGAATTCTAACGGCCGGCAAACACCGGCAGGCCCGCAAGGGCCGGGAGATAATATGGGCACGCAATTACATCGAAAGTATCTGAGCGGATGGGCGCAAGTTGTCTGCATATCCCTTATCGTAAGCCTGATCGGGTGCAAGACCACCAGCCGCAACGTGGAGGCGGACGCCCTCAAATTTGCCGCCCCGGTCCAGATGGCGCAGCAGACCGCCCCCGCCCCGAAAACCGAAGGCTCGCTCTGGCAGGAGGATGCGCCTTTAAACGATATGTTTTCGAGCGCCAAAGCGCGTAAAATCGGCGACATTATCACTGTGCGGATCGTTGAGTCGGCCAAAGCGAAAAACAAAGCAGATACCAATACAGAACGAAAAAGCGCCATGTCAGCCGGGATTACCAACTTTTTCAACCTGGAGTCGAAATTCCCGAGCACCCGCCCGGATTTCAATCCGTTTGCCCGGGTTGAAGCGGATTTTAAAAACAATTTCGATGGTACCGGTGAAACCACCCGCAGCGGTGACCTGACAGCCATCATTTCCGCCCGGGTAGTGGGTCTGACCACCTCCGGCAACCTGGTCATTGCCGGGTCCCGGGGCATTACCATCAACAACGAGGAACAGATGCTCAACATGAGCGGGATCGTCCGCCCCAAGGATATCTCAGCTGAAAACGAAGTGCTCTCCTCTTACATTTCGGATGCCAAGATCGTATACACCGGCGTCGGAGTCCTCAACGACCGGCAGAAACCGGGCTGGCTCACCCGGGCCTTTGATCAGGTCTGGCCCTTTTAAGCAACAGGACGATAACATGACAACATACCGCCAAAAAACAGACACAAAAAACAGCAGCCACCGTCAGCGGGGCCTCTGCCTGGCACTGGGCCTGCTGTTGGTAATCGTTTTTTCCGGCAGCGCTGCGGCTGCCCGGATCAAGGATATCGCCAACATCAAGGGCGTGCGCTCAAATCAGTTGGTGGGCTACGGCCTGGTGATCGGGCTGGACGGCACCGGTGACAAAGATGACAAAATCACCGTGCGCTCCATTTCCGAAATGCTTGAGAAGATGGGGCTGACGGTCAAACCGGATGATATCAAGGCCGACAACGTGGCCAGCGTGATTGTTACCGCCAAACTACCGGCTTTTGCCCGGGCCGGCAGCCGCATCGATGTCCTGGTCAGCTCCATCGGCGGCGCCGACAACCTGCAGGGCGGTACCCTGCTGTTTACACCCCTAAGAGGCGCAGACCGCAAAATTTACGCCATTGCCCAGGGTCCGGTGAGTACCGGCGGCTTCAAGGTCGGTGGTAAATCCGGTGGTGGTGTGCAGAAAAATCATCCGACCGTCGGCCGGGTAGCCGGCGGCGCTTTGATTGAAAGGGAGATCAAGTCCGATTTTGCCAACAAAACCAAGCTGGTACTCAGTTTACACAATCCTGATTTCACTACCGCCAGCCGCACCGTGGCTGCGATCAATAAAACCCTGGCAGCCAACTTTGCGCGGACACCCGACTCGGGTACCATCGAGGTTGACGTACCCCCGGAATACGACGGGAACATGGTCGGCCTGGTGACCGTTGTGGAAAATATAGGCGTGAATCCCGACATGTATGCCCGAGTCATTATCAACGAACGTACCGGCACTGTGGTCATGGGAGCCGATGTCAGGCTTTCCACCATCGCGATTGCCCATGGCAGCCTGAGTATTCAAATCCGGGAATCTACCGATGTGTCGCAGCCCACGGCCTTTTCAAGCGGCGGACAGACCGTGGCCTCGCCGGAAAGTGATATTACCGTCAAGGAACAAAAGGTGCCCATTTATGTGCTGGAATCAGGTGTGAGCATCGGCGATGTGGTCCGGGCGCTCAATGCCCTGGGGGTCACCCCGCATGACCTGATCGCCATTTTCCAAGCCATCAAAGCCGCTGGCGCATTACAGGCCGAACTGGAGATTATCTAATGACGGAAAAACTGCTGTCACTGGCAACCGCTATGCTGCCCCCGCGCAAACACCGGCCGGGAAAATACATAAATCCGAGCCGTTGACGGCCGAAGACGCAAAAGCCCAACGCCTGCGGAAAGCCTGCCAGGACATGGAGTCCCTCTTCGTCCACCAATTGCTCAAAGAGATGCGGGCAACTATTCCCAAATCTGACCTTTTCGGGAAAAGCCATGCCCGGGACATTTACACGGGCATGCTGGATGGACGTTTGGCACAGGAAATTGCCCAGAACCGGGGACTGGGTCTCTCCACCCTGCTCATGCGGCAACTGGGTGCGATCGAGAACCCCGGCGGGGACCGCGATCGGTAAAAAATTAATATTCAAGGTTTTTCTCCCCAGGGCCGATAATGGTCGTAAGGTATGATCAACGATCCAGCGGACCAAAGGAGATGTCAGTATGGAGGTATCGGAAAAAAGTGTCGTTCAGCGAATTCCAAACCTCATCAAGCTTAAGACCGGCTTTAAAGCCGGGCGCCACCCGGGGGTATCTGCCGCAGATTCTGCCTGGCGCAATGACAAGGTCGTTCTCTCGCCCAAGGCGCGGGAGATTAACGACGCGAAACAGAAACTGATGAACATGCCGGACATTCGTCAACAGAAGGTGGGTGATATCCGCTACCAGATCAAGAGCGGCACCTACGTGGTCAAAGGCGATAAAGTTGCCTTCCACATGCTCAAAGAGAGTGTCCTGAATCAGCGTATATCCGCCTAGTCCTCCCTGATATCCGGCTGTTCGCAAAAAGGATCGTGACCATGAAACCTGACATCGTGCAACTATCCGATTTGATGCAGACGGAAGCCGGCATCTTCAGTGAAATGATCGCAGCCCTGGAAGTTGAAAAAGAAGCGGCGATCACGGCTGACCTGGAAGGGCTTGTCGAATCCCGCCTGGAGAAAGAATCCTGTGCCGGAAAGTTGCAAGCCGCGGCCGGCCGCCGGAAGCAGCTTATAAACCGCATGGCTGCCGAACTGGAAGCCCCGGCCGGCATTCGCACCTTCGAGGCTTTGGTGCCCTTAATGGGCGCCGGGACGCAGGCTGGTCTCAGGGCGATGGAAGCCGACATTACCTCCCTGGCCAGGACTGCCGCGACCAAGAATCGCGAAAATGCGGTTTACCTCGAACAGGGCTTGGGCCTCGCGCGTAATTCTCTGGACCTGGTCGAGCGGATCTGCAATCCGCAGACCGAGTATCAGAAGACGGGGCAGGTCAAAGCCGGCCGGCCGGCCGGCCGGGTGCTGTCCCGGAAATATTAATAATTAGTAAAACATGCAAACTTTTAAGCGTGGAGACAAAAGGACCACACAATGGGCAGAGCAGACGAAAAACAGATACAGTTGCTGGGTGAGATAAGTGAGGACATCGAATCCGTCAGCCTGAATGATAAAGAGGGGTGGCAGCGCCTGGCGGTGGCCCTGGAGGCCTGCATGGAGGTGGTGGCTTCCGACAACACTACCGTGCAACACCTGACCGCTCTGTGTATTGAGGCCATGGAAGCCACCGGTGCGAAAAAGGTCAAGAACCTCTTCGAGCTGATTGATATGATGGCCCAGGCAATCGCCGATCTTGCTGAATACCTGGACGACCCAGAATCCGATGAAGCCGCCCTTGTGGATGGCAGCGCCCGCTTGGCGGCTGCTCTGGGCCATGACTCTGATGACCAGGATAACCCGAATGCGGGCACGGTCCCGGTAACCTATTCACTGGATGATGCCGCCGCCCAATTGATTTCACTGGAACCGGAAGATACCGAGGAACTCGAAACCCTGAAGGCCGACCTGGAAGGCTATGCGGCTTCCGCCGGCTGTCCGGATCAGATCAAGGGCACGGTGGGCGAGATGGTGACCCTGCTGGCCGGCGCCGTGGCGGGTGCTGCGGATGATCCGGAAGCAGCCATCGCGGAAATCGGCCGGCTCATCGAAGGCGCTTTGCAGGTTCTGGATGAACCGGCACCAACCGACGAACCGGTCCCAGCCGCAAAGCAGACCCATTCTGAAAAGGCGGCCGCTGAGGAGTCCGCCCCGGTTGAGAGCCCGACCCCGGCCGCCGAAACGGAGCCGGTGGCCCAGGCGACTGAACCGGAAGATTACATGCCCGCTGATCCGGATTTGGATCTCATCGGGGAGTTCATTACCGAGAGCACGGACCTGATTGAAAAGGCCGAGGATGCCCTTTTGGCCCTGGAAAACGATCCCGACGATATGGAATCGGTGGGGATGATATTCCGGGCATTTCATACAGTTAAAGGCACCGCCGCCTTTATGGAACTGGACCTGATTGCGAAAATGGGACACCACGCCGAGTCCCTGCTCAGCCGGGTCCGGGACCGGGAAATTCAATACAGCGGCGGCTACGCCGACCTTTCCTTGAAAGCACTGGACATGATCAAAGAGTTGATCGGCCTGGTGCAGGAGGCCCTGGGCGGCGAGCCGCTGGTCAAACCGGCCGGGTATGATGAGTTGATGGTGGTCCTGGCGGATCCGGAGGCGCACGGGGTGAGTGCCGATGAAGACGATACCGCCGTGCCGCGCCTGGGCGACCTGCTGATTGCCCAGGGCAAGGCGGAGCGCGAGCAGGTTGAAGACGCGGTCCAGGCACCTGAAGCAGGTCCCATCGGCGGAAAACTGGTGAAAGCCAAAGCGGCCAGCGTTAAAGATGTGGGTCAGGCGCTGCGCGCTCAGCGTAAAATCAAAGGCAAAGCCACGGTCGAGTCATCCGTGCGGGTCAGCACCAGCCGGCTGGACCGGCTGATTGACATGGTGGGTGAGCTGGTCATTGCTCACTCCATGGTGGCCCAGGACGAAGTTATCACGGACAGCCAGAATCATGAACTGGCTAAAAAAGTCAGCCATACCTCCAAGATTGTGCGGGGACTGCAGGACATGAGTATGTCCATGCGGATGGTGCCCTTGAAAGGCGCTTTCAATAAAATGGCGCGCCTGGTACGCGACCTGTCCAAGAAAGTCGGCAAGAAGGTCAATTTCGTTACCGAAGGCGAGGATACCGAGATCGATCGGAACCTGGTGGACGTCATTAATGATCCCCTGGTGCACATGGTCCGAAATTCAGTGGACCACGGCATTGAAACGCCTGATGTGCGGGTCGCTAATGGAAAGCCCGAGGCCGGCACGGTGAAACTATCCGCCTACCACTCCGCCGGGAGTGTCGTCGTGGAGATAGAAGACGACGGAAAAGGGCTGGACAAAGAGATCATCCTGGCCAAGGGCATCGAGCGCGGCCTGGTTGACCCGGGGACCAAGCTCAGTAACCGGGAGATTCACAACTTGATATTCGAGCCGGGTTTTTCTACGGCTAAAGAGGTCACCGACGTGTCCGGGCGCGGGGTCGGTATGGATGTCGTTAAACGCAACATCGAATCACTGCGCGGGCAGGCCGAGATTCAATCGGAAATGGGCAAGGGCAGCATATTCAAGATGAGTCTGCCGCTGACCCTGGCGATTATCGACGGCATGGTGGTCCGGGTCGACGAAGAGCGTTACGTCATTCCCACAGTATCGATTATCCGCAGTGTCAAACCGGAGCCTGCTGACATTTCAACAGTGTTGAACCAAGGTCAGATGCTGTCCCTCCAAGGGGGCCTGATACCCCTGTTCAAGTTGTCCACCCTGTATAACCTGAACGGCGGCAGCAACGGGAACGGCAACGGTCATGACAACGAACTGGTGGTGGTCGTCGAAGACGATAATCAGCAGGCGGGTTTTATCATCGATGAACTGATTGGACGCCAGCAGGTCGTGATAAAATCACTGGGTGATACCATGCGGGAGATCCCGGGCATTGCCGGCGGTGCCATTATGCCCAATGGGCGGGTAGGCCTTATCCTTGATGTGGGCGGTCTCGTGAAACATGCGAATGCAGAACAACCGCTGCGTGCGAAGCGTGCGGGAGACGATGAGCGCGAGGCGGCCGCGTAACCTGAGGAGACGATATCAGCCAGACACCCTAACCAGAAAATAGGTTGGAACCAATGAGACATGTAGTTGTGGTCAGTGATATGAAAACGGGCAAAGATGGAGAATTTCTGATTACCCACGCGCTGGGCAGTTGCCTCGGTCTGACCATTTATGATCCCGTGGTCAAGGTCGGTGGCCTGCTGCATGCGATGCTGCCGTTGTCTAAAATCAATAAGGAAAAAGCCAAGGCCAACCCCTATATGTTCGTGGATACCGGGGTGCCGGTACTCTTCAAGACACTCTACGACATGGGCGCTCAGAAAAAGCGCCTGATCGTCAAGGCCGCCGGCTGCGGTAATCCGCTGGGGAAAAACGAGATGTTCAAGATCGGAGAGCGCAACCATACCCTTTTGAAAAAACTGTTGTGGAAAAATAATGTACTCCTGACGGCTGAGGACGTGGGCGGAACCAAGAGTCGGACGGTCCGCTTTGATGTTTCCACCGGCCAGGTGATCATCAGTTCCGCCGGGGAGGAGAGCGAACTATGAGCGAGAAACCTATTATTGAAAGGATACTGGAGTCCGTGGCAACGTTCCAGGGCCTGCCGGGCAACGCAGCTAAAGTGCTGTCCATGCTGGATGATCCTGAGTTCGAAGTCTCACAGATCGAGGAAACGCTGCGGCTTGACCCTGAATTGACCGCCAATGTGCTGCGGTTGACCAACTCAGCTTATTTCGGGTTTTCCGAGAAGATCGGCTCTCTGAAGCAGGCCATTGTGCTCCTCGGGTCGAAGAAGTTGATTCAACTGGTCATGGCCACCTGCATGAGCGGCCTGATGAGTCAAAAGGTCAAGGGCTACGACCTGGACAAAGGGGATTTATGGCGGCACTCCATTGCCGTTTCGGTGGTGTCGGAGAAACTGGTCGAGGAGATCGGAATCAAGGCGGAACCAGAAATTTTCACGGCCGCCCTGCTGCACGACATAGGTAAGCTCCTGCTGGGACAGCATGTTGAGGATTACATGGACGTCATCAATGCCCATGTGACGGCGGAAAAGTCATTCCAGGCAATCGAGAGAGATGTGTTCGGTGCCGACCATGCGGAAATCGGTGCCCGGATACTGCAGAACTGGTCTTTTCCGGACAATGTGGTCAACGCGGTGCGCTGGCACCACGAACCGGACCTGGCGCCGGAGCCGAACAGCATGACGGATGCCGTGCACGCCGCCAACGTTCTGTGCCAGATGATTGGAATCGGCACGGGTCGGGAGGGACTGCAATACGAACCCGCCCAGGGAACCGTCGAGCGGCTGGGGCTGAATGCCGCATTACTGGAAAAATTGGCGAGCCGGACACTTATGTGGATAGAGGAGTTAAATGAAATTCTGGCCGTTCAAGAATGATATGAGTGCAATAACAGATGGATACAGGGGGACACCATGGCATTAAACGTCCTGATTGTTGATGACAGCGGAGTCATGCGGGCGATGATTCTGAAAACAATGAAGATGACCGGTTTGCCTTTAGGGGAGATTTACCAGGCAGCCAATGGTCAGGAAGGGCTGGACGCGCTGGGCGAAAACTGGATTGACCTGGTGATCGTCGATATCAACATGCCGGTGATGAACGGTGAGGAGATGATCGACCATATGCGGGCCAATCCGGAGTTTGCGGAAACCCCGATAGTGGTCATTTCAACTGAGGGCTCGGAAACCCGGATAGAACGACTGCGCCAGAAAGGCGCCCGCTTTATCCACAAACCTTTCAAACCTGAAACCATACGCGATACGATTCAGGAAATCACCGGAATAGGAGACGGTAATGCGTGACAGGATAAAAACGATCATTGCCAAGGAGAGTGTCCAAACCCTGGAGAAGCTGGCCTTCATTTTTGCGACACCCGAAGATGAAGATATAGAGCCGGAAGCGGGGGAAACTGTAGACGTGGCCATTCGGTTCACCGGCCCGTTTTCAGGCGGTATGTTGATCTTGTACCCGGAAGGCGACCTGCATGAACTGGCCGCCAACATGCTTGGCCTGGATGATGAAGACGAAATTGCCGGAGATCAGAAACTGGATGCTCTCCGGGAAACGATCAATATCGTATGTGGCAATGTCCTGCCGGAGATCGGCGGGAAAGAGGCCGTTTTCGACATTGCGCCACCGCAGCTAATCGACACGCCGGCCGACCGGCCGGATGTGACCGGCGGGGTCAAGATGCAGCTGGAACTGGATGAGGGGATGTGTTTTATCTACCTCTTTTTTGACGGCGAAATCCCGGAGGTTTCCGCCCATTAATATGATGCCGCGCATGATCCATTTGAAGGTGTTTGCAGATGATTAATGTACTCATTGTCGATGATTCCGCAGTTGTCCGGAAAGTGATGACGGAAGAACTGTCCCGTTATGAAGATATCAACGTTGTCGGTACAGCGGTAGATCCTTATGTCGCCCGGGACAAGATAGTGAAACTCAAGCCGGATGTAATTACCCTGGATATGGAAATGCCCCGGATGGACGGACTTTCCTTTTTGGCCAAATTGATGAAACACTACCCGCTACCGGTGGTGGTGCTCAGCTCGCTGACCCCGAAAAACAGTGAAATCGCCCTGAAAGCCCTCGATCTGGGGGCTATTGAAGTGCTCTGTAAACCGGGCGAAGCCTATTCGACCAAAGATGTCCACCGTGACTTGGCCCGCGCGATCCGAGCGGCGGCCTCCGCCCGCATGGACCGCTCGGAAATCAAGAAGAAAGTAGCCGACAAAAAAGTAAACTATGAGAGCCTGCTTTCGCAGACGACCCATAAAGTCGTGGCCATCGGGGCCTCGACCGGCGGTACCAAGGCCATCGAGGCCGTGCTGCGCGAAATGCCCGGAACCCTTCCCGGTACCGTCATCGTTCAGCACATGCCGGAAAATTTCACCCGGTCGTTCGCCGACCGTCTCAACGATGTCTGTGAAATGGAAATCCGGGAAGCCCAGGACGGTGACCGGGTGGTGCCCGGGGTCGCCCTGATTGCACCAGGTAACCACCACATGGTCCTGAAAAGAAGCGGTGCCCAGTATCTGGTCCGCTTGAAGGACGGTCCCCGGGTGCATTATCAGCGGCCGGCTGTCGATGTCTTGTTTCAGACGGTGGCCAAAGTGGCCGGGAAAAACGCGGTCGGTGCCATTTTGACCGGCATGGGTGCTGACGGCGCCAAAGGGCTTTTGGCCATGCAGCAGGCCGGGGCCCAAACCATAGCCCAGGATGAGGCCACCAGCATTGTCTTCGGGATGCCCAAGGAAGCCATCAAGCTGGGTGCGGCCGATAAAGTGCTGCCCCTGTACAATGTGGCCGGGGCCATCATCAGGGCCCTGGGAAATTGACGGGAAAGGCCACGCGCTCGTAATTAGCGGGTATCGACTGGTACCCGGGAGGTAAGCAAGCATGCCAACCATAAGTGATGTACTCACAGTCGGACGACTTTCACTGAGCGCCCAGCAGATGGCGCTGCACGTGACCGGCAACAATATTGCCAACGCAAATACCGAGGGCTATACGCGCCAGCGGGTCAATATCGAATCCGCCCGGCCGCATGAATCGCCCATCGGCTATGTGGGCACCGGTGCCCGCGCTAAGGACATTCAGCGCATCCGCGACGATTTTATCGGGGCGCGGATCAATGAATCCAACCACCAGTTCGGTCGTTGGGAATCCCAGAAGCAAAGCATGGAGCGGATTGAAATCCTTTTTAACGAAGCCAACGGGGTTGGCCTCAACAGTGCCATGTCGGAATTCTGGGACTCCTGGCAGGACTTAGCCAATAACCCGGCCGGCACCAATGAAAGGGTCATCGTCACGTCGCAAAGCGAACTTTTAGCCACCACGCTGCGCACCAAACGTACGGAACTCGAGACGGTGCAAAACAACCTGAACGCCAGTATCGTGACCACGGTGTCCAAAGTAAATGCCCTGGCCACCCAAAGCGACGATTTGAACCAGCAGATTACCACTATGGAGCAGACCGGTTTCGTCGCGAATGACTTGCGAGACATGCGGGAGCAGACCCTCAAGGATCTCTCCGAACTGATTAACTATACCAGCATCGAAGAACCGGGCGGCCAGGTGCGCGTGACCCTGGGTGACGGCAATATCCTGGTCGGTACACCGGGTAACCCGGCTTTCGGCCAGTTGACGACGGCCGTTAATGCCGGAACCGGCTTTGACGATATCGTTTGGGACACCGCCCCGGGCGTTCCCATCAACGGCAGCATTACCGCCGGAAAATTAAAAGGCTGGCTGGAAACCCGCGACACCATTGCCGCCGGTTACATCACTCAGCTCGACACCCTGGCTGCCGATTTGATTACCACGGTGAATGCCCAGCATGCGGCCGGATTCAACCTGAACGGGAATACCGGCATTGCCTTTTTTACGGGGACGGATGCCACGGATATCGCGGTCAACCCGGCGGTGACCGCCGATCCGGCCGTTATCGCCGCGGCCGCTGACCCGGCGGGCGTACCCGGCGGAAACAGCAACGCCCTGGCAATTGCCAACATTCGTGCGGCGCTGACCATGAACGGCGGCACGGCCACGTACGATGATTACTATAACGGCATGATCAGCAACATCGGGATTAAAACAGCCGAAGCGCAATTCAACCATGATTTCAATCAGGACGCCCTGCAGCAGTTCGAGAATTTCCGGGATTCGATTTCCGGGGTCTCGCTGGATGAAGAAATGATCAACATGGTTAAGTTTCAACAGACGTATCAGGCGTCGGCCAAAATTATCACCACTGTGGATGAAATGCTGACCACGCTGATGAACATGTAAGGTCCCGGTTGCCTACGACTGTCGGCCTTACGCGACATAACCCCAGGCAGGTGAAAACATGCGTGTAACCCAAACCCAGATGAGCGATACCGTCGCCCGCTACCTGTTCAAGCAGGGGCAGGCATTGAGCAAAAAGCAGGAGGTTGTGGCCTCCGGCAAAAAAGTCAATCGGCCTTCGGATGACCCCACCGGCATGGGTCGCATTCTGGATTACCGCAAGACCGTTTCAACATTGGAACAGTTCAAACGGAATATCTCCCAGGCGCGCGTCCGGGTAGAAACCTCCGAGACGGTGCTCGACGGAGTATCCGAGTGGGTTCAGAAAGCAATTGCAGTGGCGCGAGACAACACCCCCGGTACCGGCGATTCCGCCTCCTGGCAGGCCGCCGCTGCGGATGTGGACAACATCCGGACCCAGGTGCTCTCACTGGCCAACACCAAGATAGGCGGGACCTTTATCTTCGGCGGCCGCCAGACGGATACAGCGCCTTTCGTGCACAACCTGGCTACCGACCAGATTACGTATGTCGGCGACAACTCCGCCAATGCCGACCGGCGCATTGCTATCGGGGAAAGTGCCGAGATTACGATCAAGGCCAACGGCGAAGAGATCTTCAATGGTGCTCAGGATGTCTTCCTGGCCTTGAAGGATCTCAAAGATGAACTGAATCAGCCGGTACCGGACGCGACGGTTATCAAGGGTATCCAGGGGCGTTTGGAGCAGGCCGCCCTGCAGATTGAAAAGATCCGCGGTCTGGGTTCCACGACCTTCAAACGCCTTGAGGTTACCGAGAGCCAGTTGGACCAGTTTATGGTGAACTATGAAAAACTGATTTCCGACACCGAGAGCGCAGATATCGCCCAGGCCATTTTGGAATTGCAGAGCCAGGAAACGGCCTACCAGACGTCCCTGGGAGTGGCCGCGCAGACGATCCAAAAAACCCTGCTCGATTACCTGTAAAAGTGGTTTGAATACCTTCCCGCGGGAATCATTCTCTGCGTTGGCCGCGAGTTTTAAATACTCGGAATCTTATCAGTATCCCGCTGGTTTCAATTACGCGGTGGACTTGACCTTGAGCCCAATTGAGGACCTTAAAGCCACTTTTTGAAGAACGATTATAGGAAAATCAGGTTGCGGTCAGGACAAGTGGCCGGCTATTAATCTGAATTTTGAAAAGATAAGGGGAAAAATATGATACGGCCGGTTCTATTTTCAATGCTTCTCGCGACAATGTTTATTGGCCTTACGGCTGGGACAGCAGTCGGGATGGACCCCGATGCAGTTGTCCGCCTAAAAGAGGCCGGGGCCGGGGATGCGGTGCTCGAAGCCCTGGTCCGGGAAAAAAGCCTGGAAACGGCCGCCTTTACCGTAGATGAGCTTGTGAAGATGAAAAATGCCGGAGTAGGGGACGCTACCCTGGTGAAAATGATCGAAGAAAAATCTTTTCTCAGGGGCAAAAAGGAAGTCGTTTATGGCGAAGATGTACGGCCGGCTACCCGGGCTACTGTCCAGGATATCCTGAAACTAAAAGAAAAAGGCATCAGTGACGCGGTCATCAATACCATTGTCAAAAATCAGGCTATTGACCCCACGATCGAAGAGCACCGGCGTGCCATGCAAATCCTCAAAGATATGAACCTGTTAATCGACGTTCGCTGATCACGGGGCCCATTCCAGTAAGGGCTTGCGCCTAATTTTCAATAAAGACGCCCGCCACCGGCCGCCTATAGGCGCCTGTTTCGGACATTTCCCGCCCATGACCGCCTTCATGCGCGGGCGAGGCGTTTGCAATGCCTGTTCTTGCCAAATCCCAGCATATGATTAAAGTTTTCGCCCTGATTACCGATACGATACATAGACTCATTCTCTTTGGCGGAGAACGAGCAGACATTATTACGATTACGGCTACGTGAGAGAGGGAACATGGCACAAAGTAAAAAAACGCTATCGGTAACCCAGGCGGCCAAACTGTGTGGCGTCGGGCGCACAACCGTGGGATACTGGATCCGTTCCCGCAAACTGCGGGCCACGCGGACCGGCCGCAACTACACCATTCCCGTGGAGGAGCTCATTTTTTTCCTGCGGGCCAATCGGCAGGACATTCCCCGGGAGCTGGCCGGCGAGAACACATTCGGGCCCTGTTTTCGGGCTGTGCAAAAATGCTGGGACTATTGGAAAGGTCAGCCGCACGGCGATCACTGCCCGGACTGCACCGTTTTGAAAAGGCAGCTGGAAGTCTGTTTCAGTGCCCGCCACAGCAATTTGATCGGTTGCCCCGAAGATTGCCGGGAATGCCTGCATTATCATGAAACCTATCTGGCCCGGATACAATTCGTGCACCAGATCAACATGCCGGCCGTTGTCTACCGTGATCTGGCGATCTGGGGCGCCAATCCCATGTGGGCCGGACTTTGCGGTGTGGATGAATCGAGCCTGATCGGTATGGGGATGGAAAATGTGGTGCACGCCGAGTCTCTGGAAAACCTGATTGCCGATTCGCGCAACCGGTCGCTGGGTGCCGCTGATGTGCCGCTATCCTACCAACTGTTCTTGAAACATCCCGAAGAGGGTAAGATCGCGGTGAGGACCTGGGTATTTCCTTTGAACGAGCCACCCGATACCCTGCTCATGATTGCCGATAAAGAAGGTTGAACCGGACAAACTTTTCTGGGGAAGGCAGTCTGAAGCCCGGCCACCCGGCCGGGCTTCTTTATTTTTAATCCCTGGTATTCTTCCGCGGGCGTTGTTTGAAATACTGGCACTGCAAGCCCGGTGTGGCCTGCCGGACGACGAGTGAAGGCGCCCGCCGGCTTTTAAAGCCCAGGACGCGGCAGCCATGCGGCTTTTCCTTATCCCAGGTGACGAAGTAGTGCTGGCATTTCCTGCAGATCACTTGCATAGCTTGAGATCATCTTCCCGGTGCCAATCTTCGGCAGCGAGTTTTTATGTAGCCGATTAATGCTTATACTTTATAGCAGGGCGCGGGATCTGTAAACCGGCGGCCGCATACGGTTAACTACCCGGCAACAATTAGCGTTGATGTTTGGGTCGAATGAGCATAAGATTCAGGCATGGTAAATCCGGATAGCATCAATACCGACGGGTTCAGCAGCGATTTCAGGATATATCACGAACTGATGGCCAACAAGGTCCGTGAAATCCTGTTGGTCTCCAGCCCCTATGACGCCTTCATCCTCGAAGAGGACGGTAGCCTTGCATCAAGAATAATAAACGAATACAGTGGTTTGAATCTAAGCCATCCACCCCGGGTGACCCGGATAGCCAGTGCCTCCCGGGCTCTGGCGGTCATCACCAAAAAGCCGGTTGACATTGTCCTGACCACTCCCCATCTGGATGGCATGGATGCTTCTTCCTTTGGCCGTGAGGTTAAAAAAATCAAGCCCGACCTGCCGGTGATCCTCCTGGCCCACAGTCCGCGCGGCATTTTATCCGCCACGGACAATCGCAATGCGCAGGGCATCGACAAAACTTATATCTGGTCCGGGAATTCAGATCTCCTGCTGGCCCTCGTTAAAAATGCGGAAGACCGGCTCAACGTGGCCTATGATACCCAGCGGGCCAAGGTCAGGGTCCTGCTGCTGGTGGAGGACTCCCCTTTGTATCAGTCGTGGTTTCTGCCCCTGATATATAAAGAGGTCGTCTGTCAGACCCAGGCGGTGCTGGGTGAAGGGCTCAACGAGGAGCACCGCTTGCTGAAAATGCGGGCTCGGCCCAAGATTCTTCTGGCGGAGAGTTACGATGAGGCCCTGGAACTCTACCAGCAGTACAAAGCTTACATTTTCGGCATTCTCTCTGATACACGGATTCCTAGAAACGGGCGGTTGCAGGGAGATGCCGGGTACCGCTTTTTAAAACAGGTGCGCGCGGAAATCTTCGACCTGCCGTTGCTGCTGCTCAGCTCCGAACCGCAAAATGAGGCCCGGGCGGCAGGGATATCGGCCGATTTTCTGGACAAGAATTCTCCCTTTCTGCTCAAAGAAATCCGCGATTTCTTTCTCAACCGCCTGGGATTCGGAGATTTTGTGTTCCGTACCCCGAAAGGGAAAGAGATCAACCGGGCCGGCAGCCTGCGCGAATTGCAAGCCAAGCTCGATAACATACCGGATGAGAGCATCCTCTATCACGCCGACCGCAACCATTTTTCCAATTGGATCATGGGGCGGTCGGAAATTGCCCTGGCATCCAAGTTCCGCAAAGTAACCACCCGGGATTTTGACTCTGTGGCCGCCATCCGGCAGTACCTGGCCCAAGGAATCCAGGCCATGCGGCGGTGGCGTCAAAAAGGCGTCGTCGCCAGCTTCAACAAGGATACCTTCGATGCCGACGTCATGGATTTTGTGAAGATCGGGACCGGATCAATCGGGGGTAAAGCTCGCGGCCTGGCCTTTATGGCCACCCTCCTGCAGCAGAGCAATATCACCCAGCAGGATTTCGGCGGCGTCACCATCAAAATCCCAAAAACCCTGGTGATTACCACCCAGGGGTTCGAAAATTTCATCGACACCAACGGGCTGCGGCACCTGGCCACCCAGAAAACTACCGATGACGAGGTGACCCGCATCTTTTTGGAAGCACAGATGCCGTCCTGGCTTGAGGATGATCTGCGCGCCTATCTCAAACAGGTGGCCTATCCTTTGTCCGTCCGGTCGTCCAGTCTGTTGGAGGATGCCCAGTTTCAACCCTATGCCGGTCTCTACGAAACCTACATGATTCCAAACAACGCTCCCGACCTGGAACGGCGGCTGGCGCAATTGATCACTGCCGTTAAACTGGTGTATGCCTCTACATATTATGAAGGACCCCGGGCGTTCGCCCGCAACGCGCCGGGTAAACCCCAGGAAGAGGCCATGGCGGTGATCATCCAGGAACTGGCCGGCGATGCCCACGGCAATTATTTCTATCCGACCCTGGCGGGCGTTGCCCAGTCCCACAATTTCTACCCGGTGTCCCGGATGCAGGCCGAGGACGGTATCGCCCACATTGCCATGGGATTGGGGCGCACCGTGGTAGAGGGCGAACGCACCCTGCGTTTCTGCCCGGCGTATCCGGATATATTGCCCCAGTTTTCGATTGTCGATGATATTCTGAAGAATTCACAGCGCTTTTTTTATGCCCTGCGCATAAAGGGTTATCCGGAGGACCTCAGCTTTCAGATCAATTCAAACCTTGAAAAGCGCGATATCGACGATGCCCAGGAAGAACAGCCGGTCAAACTGCTGGCCGGAACGTACATCGCCAATGAACATCGCATTCGGGAAACCGCCGCCATCAAAGGACCCAAGGTCCTGACCTTTGCGCGGCTGCTCGGCAGCGCTGATTTGCCTCTGGCCGTTATCCTCCAGGAATTGCTGGCCCTGGGTCGCAAAGGGATGGGGTGCCCGGTAGAAATTGAATTTTCCTTGAACGTGGGCGACGGTGCCGCCGGGGCGCGGGAGTTTTACTTTTTACAAATGCGGCCCATGGCCGGCGGGGTCGAATCATTTGACATCAACATCGCACCAGAGGATCGTGAAGGGGCTTTGTGCCGATCAGATCAGGCCCTGGGTAACGGGAAGTACACCCACATCAGCGATATCCTCTTGGTCGAACCCGACGCCTTCGACGCCGGGATGACGGTTAAAATAGCCGCCGAGATTGGCAGTTTCAACGCCCCTTTGGTCTCGGCGCAACGACCCTATCTGCTCATAGGGCCGGGTAGATGGGGCAGCGCCGACCGCTGGCTGGGCATTCCGGTAAAATGGCAGGATATTTCCGGGGTGGGCGCCATGATTGAAATCCGCAACAAGCAGCTAAACGCGGACCCATCCCAGGGGTCCCATTTCTTCCAGAACATCACTTCACTGGGAATCCCATATATTTCGGTTAACGAGAACCGTTCCGATTTCCTGAATTGGGACCAAATGAAAGCACTGCCGGTCAAAGGCGCGGGGGCGTTCATCACCCACGTCCAGCTGGATACCCCGCTGATCATCCTTATTGACGGCCGATCGGGTGAGTGTGTTATCCAGGCCGGGTAAAATCCTAATCAGAAAGACGCCTTTTGCAAGGCAGATCCGCACATTGATTAATCCTACCGTCGCGGGTTTGGTTTCAGGCAGGTTATCGCTTGAGATGGAGCAGGCCTATTTGATCAAGCGAAACCCCTCATCAAGCCACCCGGTTACGCCGCCAATCATCTTTTTCACCGGCCTGCCAAGCTTGGCAAGGCGAATGGCTGCTTTTTCAGTCCCATTGCAGTGGGGACCGGCACAATAGACCACAAACAGCGTGTCCCGCGGATATTCCCTGAGCGTATCTGCGTTAATGCGTGGATGCGGCAGACTGACAGCCCCATCTATGTGGCCGCTTGCAAAAAGTTCCTCTCCCCGGACATCCAGCAGAACGAAATCCATGCGATTATTGGCAATGGCATGGTGAACGTCCCAACAATCGGTTTCAAATTCCAGCAGGCTTTCAAAATGCTTTAAGGCTCGGGGAGAATCGGCAGCGGGGGGTCTGCTAACGGCTGAACTCATAATTCCTCCTTATATGGAATCATCAGGGGCTGATAGGCGCTGCCCATCGTTTAGGCTTGATGTGTCATAATCCATACTATTTATCCACGTAATATTGAACTCCGCCGGCAAAGGCCCAATTCTCCCGGGCTGTTTCAACAATCAGAACCATCACATCATGCGGTGCAATTCCTGGTTGGTTTCCTAAATTCTGGACTATTCCGTTTAACAGATCCTTTTTGAATTCAACACTTCTACCGAAGGAGATGATTATTTCTATCAAAACGAATTTCTCTGAGCGTGCTTCAGTTAGATCTGGATGGCGGTCATCCTATATGAATTGCTCCGGTGGCAGCCTGTGTATCTTTTGAAACCAGTCTTGCAATGGAAAACCAACACCAACAATGGCAGCATGAATACCATCTGCAATCATTTTTTGGTCTTCCAGGGACCACGAGTTAGACAAGCTTATCGTGACTATTGGCATGCTAATCTCCTATATTCTCTGATATGCCTTACGCCTAATATCAGCGGCCAGCTGAAGGCCGGTCCGTCTGCATACACTTGTTATGTGTCGATCCGCTTCGACCGTGCGCGACGAATCAGTCGCAAGATTTGTTCTGCCGCGCTGTGATGGCTGAAACGTAGTTAATCAGTTCACAATTTGAAATAAGCTGCGATAAAAATAGACACCATGACCATCTCAGCAACCAGTGGGAATACGACTTTTTTGTCAAATCCATCAACCGTAATTCCCACCCACCGGCCGACAACGACGACACTCATAGTCATTGCCACTGCCAGGAAAAAGGTAGAATTGCCCGTGATGAGTCCAGTGGCCAGCACCATTGAAGAGCCGATGAACAAGTCACCGAGAAAGCCGCGGATCGTGCTGAGACCAGCTGGTCCCTCCGATTGGACAGCAAGAATTTCGATCATTGACTTGGGTGCGAACATAGTTCTTACGCCGAGACCAACTAAAAACAAACAACTTAGGCCTACTAGGCCTTGAAGTATAGTTTCCATCACAGGAACTCGCTTATGGCTTGAGTTTTGATTTCGGCATTCATATCAGCTCTCTTTTCACTCTCAGAAACACAACGTTTGAGCTAACTTGCGTACCAGAAACATTTCCGTTAAGCACGTTAGTTTTTCCCTTTCAAGTCCAGTGACTTGTAATGAATCGCTTTTAAAACTATGTGATTAGGAGAATTTTGTTACCTAGAATTGCCACCTTTGTTGGGGGGGGGGGGGCAGGTTTTTTTTATATATTGCCTCCAAAACAAAGGAAATTATAGCTATACCAAAACCGATCCAACCCAGAATCAAAGGTATAACTTGAATCCAAGTGAGAACTATCAATCCAAGCCCTACCCATCTGGCCATCATTAATATATAGCCTAAATCCAATTTAGTGTTCTCCCTAATTCATAACGTTCGAGCTGAGACGCGCGCGGCTTTTGCGCGTCGGCTTCTCAAGCGATTTGTTATACAAAATTTTCCTCTTTAGGACGCTCTCTTCTTTTCACCATATATCAAGACAGCCAATAACGCTCCTACGATCGTACCTAATATGCTGCCTAAGAATCCTAATTCAAAATTTCTTGGCAAATCTGATTGGTACCACCAGCTCGTTGGCAATAAATATTTACTTGAAATCACACCGATTGCGGCTCCTAAAATAAATCCAATAATGCTTCCGCTGAAGATAGGTATGGTATTTGTTTTGGATGCTGATAATATATCCTTTTTAGTTCTTAATAGAAAAAGAGCTACTACAAAAATAATAAATGCTAATAGCACTATCGAGAACGTGTTATTCATTGGGAATTAAATTAAAATGTATAACGGTTGAATTAAGGGGTTGGGCGCGGTCTTTTGTGCCCAATCCCTCTTCAATGATTTGTTATGCCAGAAAAGGCTATATTGGTTTAGACAAATTCTCCAACTTCAAGGAAGTCAATATTCGTAAATTTTTTTCTAATAATAAAATTTTTTACATCATCTGTGCACAAAATAAATCCCGTATCTTTTGGTTTAAAGAAATCATAGTCGTTTCTGTCTTCAGCATTAAAAAAGAACCCCATACCAGGGATACGCTTTCTATGCTTTGAGCTATTTTTCTCTTCAATGCCAACAAACTTTTTGTATGTTACTCTATTACACTTTTTACAGCATTCTTCTATTTCGACCGAACTATCAGAATGTAAGGGGATTTCATAGAATGCACGTATCTCAACCAATTCAGGGCCTTGATATGGAAATGAAATTAATGGCCTGCTTTTTGTTGAACGTTTATATCGAGGATTTGATATGAAATTTATAGGGAAGCTCTCTAATCCTTTGAAATGTTGTAATATCAAGTTGAGAACAGTCTTTTTTATAGCGAGAAGTCCCGTCGCAGATGTAAAGTCACCTATTTGATCACTCCCTTCTTCCCAATGTGCTTTCATATAATTAACAGGGGCTTTTCTATTACATTCGCTACATAAAATTTCATTTGAAGGATGATAATAAGGGTACAAGTCGGCGTAGCCTTGTCCTAATGAAGATTTTAAACTCCATGCTTTCATATTAATATTCGTATATATTATTAATAGGCATAACTTATTATTATGTTGGTAGCGTGTTTTTGGGAACAATTAGTTATTTTGATTTCATTCTTGTTCTGGTGTCACTGACTGAGTATACACCTAATAAATTCAATTTCAATGCGTTAAACGATTTCAACAAATCTTGTTGGAACTTTTAAATCGGCTTTTGCGGGGTAATATCCCGGTTAGGCGGCTGCGTGTTTTGGGGCAGTTTTAGTTATTTTCACTCCTTTTTCTGCTCAATGTATTGACTTGTGCAGTTTTAAAGCCTCCCGGTTTTTACGCATGCGGATGTTAAGCATCTCCACCACCATGGAAAAAGCCATTGAGAAATAGATATAGCCCTTGGGCACATGCACGTCGAAACCCTCCACAACCAGGGTGACACCGACGAGTATCAAAAAGGAGAGCGCCAGGATTTTGATGGTGGGGTGCGCATCCACGAAGTCGCCGATTGCTTTGGCGGCCAGCAGCATGACGGTGACCGCCAGGATGATGGCGATAGCCATGATAGAGACTTGATCGGCCAAGCCGACGGCCGTGATGACCGAGTCGAGAGAGAATACAATATCCAGGATGGCAATCTGGATCAGGATCGATCCCAGACCGGCGGTGGCCGCTGAGGTCGCGTGACCTTCACCGACACCTTCCAGGCTGTTGTGGATTTCATGGGTCGCTTTGGCCAGTAAGAAAAGGCCACCGCCGATGAGCACAAAATCGCGCCCGGAGATTTCGTTGCCGAAAACCGTGAACCAGGCCGCGGTGAGGCCCATTACCCAGGTAATGGAAAAGAGCAGGGCCAGTCGGGCCCCCATGGCCAGTAGCAGTCCGGTCCGGCGGGCAAAATTGCGCTGGTGGGCGGGCAGGCGTCCCACCAGGATCGAGATAAAAATGATGTTGTCGATGCCCAGGACGATTTCCAGGGCAGTCAGCGTTCCCAGGGCAATCCAGGCTTCCGGGCTGGTCATCCAGATAAACATTTCGCGCTCCATTTTCAGACTCCCGGCGTTTCGACACTCTATTTTAACCGGGGTGGTGGTTTCTCCAAAGACCGGATGGGCAACAATCACCCGTCCGGATGGTTAAATGGAAGGGGAAGGGTATCAGTCAGGCCCCTGGATCAACACGCTTTTCCGCCACTCGCGGTCACCGAAAAGCTTGTTGAAATCCAGCAGCTTCTTTTGATGCTTTACGCTGTTGGCATAGGTGATGTCAGCCTGCTGGCCGAAAGTCATGACATCGGATGTCAAGAAATTGAACACGACATTGACCTCGGAAAATTCCAATTCGTGAGCCAGTTCATAAGCGTCATCCAGGGTATGCACGCCGCCCATCAAATCCTTGCTCAGCAGAATCCGGATAGATTGCATATTTTGCCAAATTTCCGCCGGTGCTGCCTCTTGCCTTACGTCTGAGGGTAGCGCACTGCGAATACTTTCCAATGTGCGGGCATGCCCGAGCTCATCCGCTTGCATGTCCAGCCAGAAATTTGCTAACCCCTGGATGGATGGAAATAATTTTGCAAAAGCCAGATAAATATCGGCTGCGCGCAGTTCAATTTTAATTGAAAACTCGAAGAGTTTCTCAATGGTTCCGGTATCGGTATCTGAAACGGGCATGATTGATCACCTGTTCTTTCCATACATTTGCCGATTACCTGTTGGTCCGGCATCCCTGAGTCGTGGCAAAAGGCCTTTTAGGTTTGCTTCAATTCGTAAGTCGGCTGTCATAAATCAATTACCTGTTGGATGAAGTCGCCAGGAGAATACCGAAGCCGATAAATATCGATCCGCTGGTGCAGTTGACCGCCCTGACGCGGTTGTTTTGCGTCAGCCAGGTCTTGGCGCCGTGGGCCAACAGGGCATAGGACATCAGGAAAACAAACGAAAAGGACATCAGCGTGGCGATCAGCAGCGTGAACTGGGTTACCAGGGCCCGATCGACGCTGATGAACTGGGGGAAAAGAGCGGTTAAGAAGATGATGGCTTTGGGATTGCTCAGGGCCACCCCCAGCGCCTGCAGAAATATCTTGCCGGAAGAAGCGTCCGGCGCCGGCGCCTGATGATTCATCTTCGTAAAATCCACTCCTTCCTGGAAGAACATGCGCAGCCCCAGGTATACCAGGTATGCCGCCCCGGCATATCTAATGAGGTTGAAGATCATTTCGGAAGTTTTGAGGATCGTCCCCAGGCCGGTAATCGCTATTATTCCCAGGCAGAGGAGACCGGCGATGTTGCCCAGGGCGGCAAACACGGCTTTGCGCCACCCGTGCAGAGAGGCATTGGTCATGATGAAGAGAACCGCGGGTCCGGGGGTGGCGGTGGCGACCAGCACCAGGGTCAGGTACATCAACCAGGAATGAATTGTCATCGCAGCCCCTCCGGTTCGGATGTTCAAGTAGCTCAAGTCAGCCTTATATCAAATTCGCACCTTTGGTCCTATCTTAAATATTCCGCCTTGTATGGAACATGGCATGCAGCGGGTTGGACGGGTCGATCCATAACTTGCAGGTGCCGTCCGGTTGTATTCTTTCTTCCAAATACTGTTCCAACTTCGATTGCGAGTTGAAGGCCACCAGATGGGATGGCTCCGGGTTGACTTCATAGGAACGGCCGTGGAAGTCAAATGCGCACAAGAGTCGGTACTCCCACCCAGTAACGCGATCACCACCCTGATAGCCTGACCGTTCCTGTATTACCCGATCGACGCAGCGGGCAGTGACGCGCTGCCAGTCAAAGTGGCGTTTGAAAGCCGCGTAGAACCGTCCCAGGAGAATTATCGCCAGTCCAAAGACGGCTAGAAAGATGATCAGGTATATCTCCTCCGGCGACGGGTCCGAGTTGCCGCTGGATCTGAAAATCGGAAAAAAGACATGGCCGGCCGCACCTAGAAAAAGGGCCGCACCGCCAAAACCGGTTACCAAAGTGAGCGGCGTATTGTAGACGTATTCAGGTTTTCCGGGCACCTGCCAGGGAATCCACTGGATGCGCCAGCCGGCATTACGCGCCCGGTCTTGGAGATCCCGCAATGTTTTCTGGAGAGCCATTTATCCGTAGTACCTCTCTATTGTTTCGCATCTGCAAGCAGCTGATCATTTCCGGTGTTCAGTCACTGGTTTTCCGTTGGTTGAAGTGGCACGGTGCCCCTCGATCGATGCAACAGTTGGCCTTGAAACACAAGATTTGCAGTTTATTGGTCTTGAATCGCCGGACACAGCGTTTGGCGCAGGCCCTGGCCGGGATGCGGTATTTTTGAGGCAAAAACTCAACGGCGTGCCTTACCTTTTCCACCCCTAAGTTCGTTTTCAGAGGTTGGCTTGTTTCCGCACCGACCGGAACGGCCATCAAGGCCAGCAACAGGGCTGCCACAGCGACCGGGCTCAGATCGGTATATTTCCAGCGCTCAGATACCACGTTGCACAACTCCACGGCCGCCAAACCACTTGACACCATAATAGTAAATTTTACGCAACTTGAAATCGCCCAGCATTTTTAAAAACAGGCGGTCTATCTTGTCCTTGGTAACCGGCACGGTATCCAGGTATTGGTAGAGCGCATCGTGTACCAATGAGGCCCGGTAAGTATAGGGTTCCATGGTCCTGTGGTCGACATGCCCGTCCGGTGTACCGACCACGAATAGATTGAAGACACTCCATTTGGGAGTGCAGCCGTCCCAGGCATAGCCATTTTTATTGGCTTTCACCGTCAGCCGGCCGCTCTTGCTGATTTCCAGCCATTCTGAAATGAAAGGGTTTTCCAGTATCCAACCGGTGTCATAGACGTAGTCAGCGTAAATTTTAAAGATGTAGGGAAAATTCCCTTTGCGCACGATCTCCCTGGGCTGCGGATACGGTTCCATGGTGCGGTCTCCTCCGGTCGTGGTTAGCGGCATCGGTCTGGTTGGCTTTTATTGGCGATTGAGCAGGTATGCAGCTTTATTTACTAGCGGATGCTATCAAACTAATCAGCAGGTTGTATTTTGAATTGTCCTGCTTTTTAATGAACTTTTTAGTACTCAGACCGGATAGGTGGACATCCCGAATCACGTTATTCATGGCCTGCAGCACAGCGGTATTATTCATTAGCTCAATAATCTCAATATGTTGCTCGGGTGCCTGGTTGAACTTCATCGTGTGTTTGATTTCGGCCAGGCGGATGGCGCGCATATGGTCCGGCTGGTTCTCCAGCGCATCCAGCCATGCCGATATGTCCCGGGATTCAACGGCGGCATCGATAAAGGCGATAATGTGCGCATAAGGATCTTTGGCAAATAGTCTCAGCATGGCGATCTCCCTCCAGCGGAAATCGAACCAGTGCCCTGCAAGAAGGGCTGAAGAATGTCTACCTGAAAAATTCATTCAACAGATCAGGCAGCTGCCTTGCGCCTGGATCTTCTATCTCACATCATAAGGCTCTCGGAATGCTTTTTCAATTATGATTGTGTCGTGGAATCTGTTGGTCTTTAAAGCGTCAAAACCTGCGCTGACATCTTGCTTTTTGGTTGCAGGTCAACGATCCAATCAAACCGTTATAAAACCTATCTCAAAAACGGATTTTGGTTCAAATCCAGTCTTTGCTCTACGAGCCTACGTCTTCGCTTTCCAAGCTACGCCGCACTAGACGCCCGACAAGAAGCCTTTTTTGAGATGGGTGCTGGCCTTATTCGGTAAATCCACGGTCACGCATAGCGTCTCTATTGATAAAACGGGCCATGCCGGTCTTCATGTGACGAAACCCTAGTTTCCGGTAAAAACCCTCTTTTCCCGGAGACGCATAGAGGATGACGTGGCAATGGGTCAAGCGGGCCAAGATGACGTCCATGATGCGCCTTCCGATTCCCTGGCCCTGAAACTCGGGCAGCACGGCGCAGTCATAGACAGCCGCCTGGTAAGCGTCATCTGAAATCGCGCGGCCAAAACCGATCAGACGGTCCGACCGGTACGCGAACACGACCGCGGTGCTGGCCTCAAAGGCCTTTTGGTGCAAGTCCGGGTCGTAAGAAGCCATACCCACCTGCTTTAAAATGGCGGCCACGGTTTGCCAGTCAACGGCGGCGCAGTCCTCTCTAATAACCAAGTTCATAGGGATCCTCTAGCACGGTGTAGGTGATATCACTGTTTAAATTTGTCGGTAATATAAGCCTTGAGGGACTCCAGGAGGCGGCGGTGCTCAACATCCAGATCGCCGGCGGCCACCAGGGTCTTGATTTCCCCCAGAGCCCGGGCCGGTGTGCGGCGTTCCTGACCCCGGAAGTCGAGCATGCCGGGCTTGCCGGCTCGCGGGGCTACTTTCTGCATATAGCGGTTCGCTTCCGTTCGAAGCGTTGCGGCACATTTACTTTCCGTAAAATTCCTGAAAAGCACCCGGCCGGCCAACTGGTGCAGACCCTTGTCCTTGAAACGTTTAATCAGCGGCTCCTTTTCATCGACCGGGGCCGCATGGAAGGCCCGGCAGGTTGCCTGGTCCGCACTGGACCAGAAACCACTCTGGTAGAGGGCCGCATCCACGTCGAGATCCGGTATTTCCGGATACCGAAAATCAGCGTGGTATTGAATGATTTGTTTGAAGATATCCGGTTCGTTTTGAAGCCATTGCAGGTTTGTTTCCGCGATCGCTTTACGTTCCGGACCGATCTTCTCCCAGTAGCGCTCGAGCGGCGGTAGGATCATTCCCGGTTCGCCGGCTTTTTTGCGCACAACCCAGGTGTTGGCATCGATGCTATCCGGATCGGCCGCCTGCAGTTCGGGCAAGTCGAGGCGCAGCCACAGGGTCTGGTTGCGGTAGGCGTTGGAGCCGCCGATAAACAAAACCGGGGCCTGAAAATTCTGCTTGAAGCCCAGGGAACTGGCGGCTACCAGACCCATCGTATGACGGCCGGAAGCGGAATCGAAAGAAACCGGTAAGGCCTCCATGCGCCGGATATCGGTATGTTTATCAAAATGCCCGGCCAGGTAATCCCATACCTTGGGGGCTGCTTGCAGACGGCGGGCCAGTTCAACGGTGGCGCGGACATCCACCAGCGCATCATGGGCCGGTCCCTCTGCCAGATGGTTCAGGGTATTGATATGTTCCAGTTTAACCGACGGTTGGCCTTTTTGTTCAGGCCATTGCAGCACCTCCCGATTGTAAAGCCAGTATATGACCACCATGGCCAGGATATCCATACGGTAACAGCCGTTGGAATACTGGTGCGTATATGGCGGCAGCAGATTACGGTAGAAGGCAAAGCGTAGAAATTCGTCATCGAAGCCCAGGGAGTTGTAGCCGATGGTAACGGTCCCGGGTGTATTGCAGAGACGATGAATCGTGGCAATAGCATCAAATTCACAGGGTCCGTCTACCAGATCGGAGACGGGAATGCCGTGGGTCAGCATGGCGGCGGGTGAGGGAATCACATCCGGTCTAAGCCGGATTTTGAGGTTGTGTTCTTCAAGCTGGTTGAATTCGCGGTCGGTCCGGATGGCCGCAAACTGAATGACCTGGTCGAAGGTTCGGTTTAGACCCGTGGTTTCCAGGTCATAAAAAAGGTAGGTGTTCATTTATACCATGCGGTGGGACACCTTTATGACCATAGGAAAGATAGCCTTATTTTTGGCCCCGCCGGTGGTGATACCGTCGATGTTCTCGGCGACCGACAAGATGTTGCGCAGGGGATACGAAAAAACCGTTTCATCATCCTCTACGTGCACACTGAAGTAATCGTCGTTGACGCTGAGCAATTTGACGGGTTTGATCACGGTGGGGACATCGTAGTTCATGCCCAACGATTCGCCAATATATGGCTTCAGGAGTTTTTTAATGTTGGCCTTCGGTTTCAGCAGATTGTTAAGTTTTTCCAATCGGAGTGCCTCCTCTTGTTCTTTCTCTTCCTGCTTGCGCCTCTCCTTATCGAGACGTTCCTGTTCGGCCTGACGTTTTTTCTCTTCTTCCAGCGCCTTTTGGGCAGCGATGCGCTCTTGTTCTTCCTGTTCCTTCTTGAGACGCTCCTGTTCCTTTTCAAGTTCGGCCTGCCGTTTGCGCTCTTCCTCGGCTCGTTTTTCGGCCTCCTGGCGTTCTTTTTCTTCCTGTTCCTTGCGCAGCTTTTCCTGGCGCTGGCGCTCCTCTTCCTCCTGACGCTTGCGTTCCGCTTCTCTTTCTTCAGCTTCGCGGCGCTCTTTTTCCTCCTGTTCTTTGCGCAGTTGTTCTTGGCGCTCTCTTTCCTTGCGCAGCGCCTCCAGGCGTTCTTTTTCTTCCTGTTCCTTGCGGGCGGCCTCTTCCGCTTGCTTTTTCAAAAGCCCGGCCTTGAGTTCCTCATGGCGCTGTTTCTGGGCCAGCAGTTTCGCCAGTTCGTCGGCTTTCTCCGGATCGTCCTTGAATTCCGCCTCGGCCATCTCATAGCTTTTCGAGAATACGATCCCACACTTGAGGCAGTCGTCGGTAATCGCCAGGTTCATGTGTTGGCACTTCGGGCAGGGGACTTGGTATTTGGCTTCCTCTGCGGCTTTAGCGGCAGCCTTTTCAGCTTCTTCTTTTTCCCGCTGGGCCTTTTCAACTTCACTGGAATAGATATCAAACGTGATGCCGCAGTTTTCACAATCCCGGGCATCTTCCGGATTGGCATGCCCGCATTTGGGGCATTCATGTGATGAGGCCATTTTAGCGCTCCTGCTTGAGGTTGGCAGTCTGAATTAAAAACAAGCAGCAAAAGGGACTAAGAATTCCATTTTTATAAAAAAATGAGCACTTTGTCAACTTTGCAATATCCGCTTGGCGATAGCATCCCCCATTTGGGCAGTGGTTGCCGCTTCTTCGCCGGAAGTGGCAATATCGCCGGTTTTTATTCCCGCGTCGAGAACTGCGCTCACGGCGGCGTCAATCGCCGCAGCCGCGTCCACAAGCCCGAACGCGTATTTCAGCATCATTGCGGCCGACAAGATCTGGGCGATGGGGTTGGCAATTCCCTGGCCGGCAATATCCGGGGCGCTACCGCCGGCCGGTTCAAACAGCCCGAACCGGTCGGCGTTGAGGCTGGCGGAAGGCAGCAGTCCCATGGAGCCGGTAAGCATGGCAGATTCATCGGAAATAATGTCGCCGAACATGTTGCCGCAGAGCATGACATCAAATTGATGGGGATCTTTCACCAGTTGCATGGTGGCGTTGTCCACGTACATGTGGTCGAGCTGAACATCGGGATAAGCGGCGGCCACCTCCAGTACGACCTCGCGCCAGAGGACCATAGTTGTCAGGACATTGGCCTTATCGATGGAGGTTACTTTGCTGCGGCGCAGGCGCGCGGCCTCAAAAGCCATCATGGCAATGCGGGTTATCTCCCCGCGGGTGTAAACCATCGTGTCGAAGGCCTTTTCATCCGGCCCGCTTCCGGCGCGCCCCTTGGGCTGGCCGAAATAGATGCCGCCGGTGAGTTCGCGAACACAGAGAATGTCGAAACCGGCTCCTACGATTTCAGATTTGAGGGGGCTGGCGGCTGCCAGGGAGGGGTAGATCCTGGCCGGCCGCAGGTTGCAGTAAAGACCAAAATGCTTGCGCAACGGCAGCAGGGCGCCCCGCTCAGGCTGCTGGTCCGGTGGCAATGTTTCCCATTTGGGACCGCCGACACTTCCGAACAATACGGAGTCGCTGGCTTCACAGATGGCCAGGGTCTCAGCCGGCAGGGCGGTCCCGTGGTTGTCGATGGCACACCCGCCCACATCGGCCGGCGAATATTCAAACGCGACCCCGAATTTTTGCTGGATTGCGTCGAGCACTTTTAATGCTTCCTGCATCACTTCCGGGCCGATGCCGTCACCGGCCAGAACTGCTATCTTCTTCATTGTTTTTACCTTTCTTGAACTTTTGTTTAAGATCAGGAAACATAACCTCCCGATAATATTTCATTTGCTGACAGGCATATAGCAGCCGGCATTGATGGCGTCAAGGGGAAGGGCAAGCGGTCCGAGCCCGGAGGTCTGAAGTCAGAGATCGGAAATATAGACGCGATTGGAAAACCAAACTGTACATGCGGTCAGAAACCCTTGCCACCACTTAAGACATGCCAGTTCCAGTTGTTGCGTTTCGGACATCTGACCTCTGGCTTCCGATCTCCGGCTCTCAAAGATTCTTCGCCAGGGACAGTTGGTTCCGATTCACCGTCAGGTGCAAATCGGGATTGACATAGTCGTGGTGTCCTTGGCGAAACGGGATATAGACCAGGATGTAGCTCAGTGGTTCTACTTGCATGGCATCCAGTTTCGGCAGCAGGTCCCGCGATCGCTTGATGAAGCCGGCGATGTTGATTTTGAGGGTTTCCAGGGCTTCGGAAACGGGCAGGGAAACCGGATGCAGCGCGCCCTTGGGGAGTTTGGAAGACGCTTGTGGGCCGGGTTGCACCAGGGTCGTGTTTTTTACAAGGTTCAGGAAGGTGCGCGGTCGCACCTTGAACGCCGGTGACCAGAAGCGAAACGGCCGCTGTTCGAACTCCGGTAAAACCGCTTTCGGCAGGTTCGCGATGCGAATCAGGTCGGCGTAGGAATCCAGCGCGATGCCGGCCACCCGGGCCTTGATCCGCCAGAAAGGCAGGTAGACCATATTTTCAAAATCTCCCGGCAGGTGGGCAAACCGGGTCTGCTTGAGTTTCCGGGTACCGGGGTACCAGACTGAGTTGCAATTTTTACAGGTCAGGGCCAGAGATTCGCGTACCCCTTCCAGATCCCACCCGCAGCCCGGGCACAAAGTGGGTTCGAAATGAATCTTCCAGTTCGGGCGCCCACCGGCAAAGGCCTCGATATCGCCCGGGTCTCCGGCCGACGGCAGCGGCTGGTTGAGAACCGCATCATAGACCTGATCCTCGACATAAAAGGGGGCAAAGATGAGGCTGACGGATTCACCGATATGGGCCTGGGAAAATATGGGCCCGCTGAGAGCGGCACTGGATTTTTGAACAAACAGGTCCATTACCTCGCTGTAGGGTATCAGGGGTTTGAGAAAGCGGCCCGGTGTTTCGGTGGTGACGAAATGCAGTTTCAACGCCTGGCTCCGCAGCCCCAGGGACAAAGGAAAATGGGCGGATCGCAGGGCCTGCTGACTGGTATCCATGAACCTGTGCTCCAGCCCCCGTGAAAGACTGGAAAAGATCATCCCCTTGAATCGCCAGTAGGGCACATAGATCAGTTGCTTGTCGGCCGGCGCCCGGTGCGGCAGCATGTAGCGGAAGAAAAGATGCGACATCAGGTAAGACTTCACCCGACAGAAAGGACAGGTCAACAACCGATCGGTCTCTTCCAATTCGATCGGCGCCCCGCACTGCGGACATTGATGTTCAATGATATAATTGATCGTGCTTGTTCCTCTTTCAGTTTTGTTAAGGAGTTTGTTTCAAGGCATTCAAACCGTTTTCACCATAGGTAACCCAAGAAATAAATGCCTGCTGGATGCCGGATCAAGTCCGGCATGACGATATTCGAGCAACACGACTTAGATTGCTAACGGGATTTACACCTAGCGAGGCTCCAGTTACACCAGGATGCCATGGCAATAAGATTCAAAAAATCCGGGGAAGTGGATTTAAAGCCTCCTCAGGGGTTCAAGGTCAAGGCGGACGCAGGTTTTAAACCGGAGGAATACGAGTGTATTTCGAGGATTTGAAACCTGCGGCCAACGCCGAGATTGGGCCCCTGAGGAGGCTTTAAATTCACTTCTAATGTTTTTCGCCGCATTGATTGCAATACATCGCCTCGGCCAGATTCTCCTCACCGCACTGCGAGCAGAACCACGCCTGGGGTTTTTCATCGGCCTTGTGTCCGCACCGCGAGCAGAACTTCGCGTTGGGGGTCAGGTTCTTGCCGCAGTTCGTGCACTGGGTGAATACCAATTGCTGATGGCCGCACATGGGGCAGAACTTGGCCTGGGCCGGAATCGCACTGCTGCATTCCGGGCAATTCGCAGTATCCGCCGGAGGCGCTGTTTTGGCGGCTGCCCCGGTTCCGGCAAAATACTGCGCGAACATGGCAGGCATCATTAAGCCAATACCGGCCCCCATCCCGTCCGCTGCCCCGCCATCGGATTCGGCCGCTTTTTCCATGGCCATGGCCGCTTTCATCTGCATGAGCTTGTTCATGTCATCGAAAACCCCCATGCGGCTGCGGTCGTCGATGGCCTGCTGGACTTCCGGCGGCGGGGTAATCGAGTTCATGTACAGGTGGGTCAGCCGCAAGCCGAAGTGGCTGAAATCATCCTGGAGACGCTCGGTCAGGGCTTTGGAGAGCTCGTCGTATTTCGCGGGTAGATTGAGGATGGAATCGATGGTCTCTCCCATGAAATCATTGAAGCGGGAGACAATCACCCGGTTGAGATACTCCTCGATCTCTTCAGTGGTGTACATGCCCTGCGTGCCCACCAGCCGGTTGATCAGGAGCACTGGTTGAAACACCTGAAGGTTGAAAACGCCGAAAGCGCGCAGGCGGATAAGGCCCAGCTCGGAATCTTTGAAGGCAACAGGGTCACGGGTGCCCCATTTGAGGTTGGTGAAGGTTTTGAGGTTGACAAAATACATTTCAGCCCGCAGCGGGCTGTTCATGGCCCACGGGATGCTGAGGATTTTGGTTAAGATGGGGATATTGCCGGTTTTCAGGGTATGCCGTCCGGCCCCAAATGCTTCCACGGCCTTGCCTTTGTAAAAGAAGACCGCCGCTTGACTTTCCCGGACCGTCAGCTGCGCCCCGAATTTTATTTCACCGGAACCCTTCTCCGGTAGACGATGGACAAGTTCTGCGCCGGTTTCATCAAACCACTCTAGATTTTCCAGAAAAACGATATTGTCAGCACCCATTGCGGCTCCTTTTATACTGCCCCAAAGACCTGGTCTTTCGGGCCGTGTCAGAGATAATTGGCTATATTGTGAAAGTGCGTTGTCCGTGCCTAAAGTTACCTAAAGTTTAAAGTGATCTAAAAATCAGGTATTCTGCTGTTTTTAGAAAACCAATGGCGCGCAGCGGCGCATTGATTTTAAGCAGCTTAGGTGACGCGAAGCCAGTGCCTAACGTGGTTTACTTTAGTCACTTCACGCTCATAAGTTGGATTACAACCTCTTTCCTGTGGCAATCCAAAGCCTGGCCCTCCGACCCAGGCTACTTTACAAATCGATCTGTTCCGGATTCATCTGCACCCGGGCATAATCAAGATGCAGTTTGTTGCGCAGGAAGATATCCAGGACGTCTGCATCGATGTGTTTGTCTTCTACCATGAACCCCAAAATTTTGATGGCCTGGGACAATTTCATCGGTTTCTTATAGGGGCGATCCTTGGCGGTCAGCGCTTCGAAGATGTCGGCCACGGCCATTATTTTGGACTGCAGGGAGAGTTCTTCGCCGGAAAGACCGCGGGGATACCCGGTGCCATCCAGCTTTTCGTGGTGGCCGCTGGCGTATTCAGCCACTTTCGACAGCTTCTTGGGGAAGGGTAGTTGCCTGAGCATTTTGAGCGTCATGGTGGCGTGGTCCTGAATCTTGTCACGTTCGGCCGTGGTCAAAGATCCCTTACGGATACAGAGGTTCTCGATCTCGTCGGTCGTGAGATACGGTTGCTCTTTACCATCCCGAAAGTAAGTGCGGGCCCCGATTTGCCGAATCCGGTCGATGCTGTCGTCCTCCAGAAACTCACTGGGTGAATTGCAGCTCTCGATAAAGGCCAGGTCGTCGCGCAGCTGGGTCAACTTTTCGGAACACTTTTCATCGATTCGATCCAAAGCCTGGTTGTCGGGCCGGCCACCGTTATTGAACAGTTGTATTTTCTGATTTAAAAAGCGGGTCTTGATTTGTTCGGCAATCAGATCGAAGCGAGTTGCGATCAGGTGGATGCGATCGAAGATCGTTTCGACCTTGGCCGATTTATTGACTACGTATTCAGGGGTGGTGATTTTACCGACATCGTGCATCCAGGCCGCAATCCGCATTTCTTCGATTTCATCTTCGCTGAAGGAAATCTGTTTAAAGGCGCCTTCGGATTCGATATTGATAGCCTCGGCGATCATCATGGTCAACTCGACCACGCGGTCAATATGTCCCTTGGTGTAGGGTGATTTTGCGTCGATGGCGGTTGCGATGCTGCGGATGAAAGCGTGAAAAAGGTTTCGCAGATCTTGGATCAGTTGGGTGTTGGTCAGCGCCACAGCGGCCTGTGAAGCCAGGGAACCGATCAGGTCTACATATTCAGGCGAAAAGGCCACCACTTCGCCGGTGTCCCGGTCCTGGGCGTTGAGCAACTGCAGTACGCCAATGATGTCGTTTTCGTGATTCTTCAACGGAATCACCAGCATGGATTTCGACCGGTAGCCGGTGGAAGCGTCGTATTCGCGCGGCCCCGTAAAATCGAAACCCTCGGCCTCGTACACGTCGGGAATGTTGACGATGTTGCCGGTCAGGGCCGTGTAGGAAGATACATTGGCATGATTCGGCTGGCCGCCCTGGTCATACAGCGGGACCTTGGGCAGGGTCTGTTCGATGGTACGCGTACCCCCCATGCGGGTATTCATGGAGTCGTTCTGTAAAATTTCAAAGCGCAGGTAGTCCTTGTCGTCCTCCATGATATAAAGGGTGCCGGCATCGGCGTTGGAAAGATCCCGGGCCTGGTCCACAATGTTTTCCAGTAGTTTGCTGATGTCCTTTTCAGAGGAGAGGGCCAACCCGATTTGGGTCAGCTGCTTGATATGTTTGATTTGGTTTTCCGCGTACAGCTTGACTTCGCCCAGGACGGACTTCAACAGCTTGTTCAGGCGCCTGTCCCCGGACAGGTTTTCAAAATCAATTTCATCCGTGATGGGATCCGCGGGAAGATAGTTTTTTACCGGATTTTGTTCGTCATGCATGGCCGCCCCTTCTAATGGCTTCTAATCTGAACCTGCGCTATTTTATCGCTTGCCCCACCAGTGGGGGAGATTATGAGCAAAGGTTTACGACACGCCTTCGACGCTATGAATATGCCCGAGCTAACAGTTTAAAAGAATCTGCGTCATCAGGCAACCAGAATGTTGTTATGGGTTCAAGGGTTCAAGGGGCCCAGGGGTCAAGTGGCCGTGTTTTACGGGTCGCAATCTTAGTGGGGAACAATTCGCTTACGCGTGCCTGCGTTTGTTCGAGAATTCGGGTTTTAATTTTTCACTTGAGCCCTCGAACCCTCGGATTCGCGACCCCTTTAACCCTTGCCCTTATACCAGTGCTGCTGCAGCCGTGGCGACGACGGTTTCCACCTTCATTCCCAGTTCATAATGCTCGGACAACTCGGTGAGCTGGCGGTGACAGGAGAGGCAGCCGGTGGCGATATAGTCCACACCGGCACTGCGCATCTGATCCGCTTTGGCCTTGCCGGCAATCATCCGGCGGTCTTTGCTCGTGCTGTCCTGGAGGAGGGCGCCACCGCCGCCACAGCAGACCGAGTTCATTCGATTGGGGGTCAGCTCAATGACTTCGCGGCAGGTCAGGGCCAGCAATTCCCGGGGGGCCTCGAACAGGCCGCCTTTGCGGGCTAGGTTACAGGGGTCATGGTAGGCGATAGGAAAGGGATGGGCCTCCTTGTCAAGCTTGATCGCACCGTTTTTGACCATGTCGAGGGTGAGCTCGATGATGCTGAGCACGTTAAAGCGGGGCTCACGGCCCAGTAGTTCCGTCACGTGATGGCGCAGGGCCAGAAAACCATGCCCACACTCGGAGAGTACCAGGTTTTCGATTTCAAGGTCTTCGGCTGCCGCGACCACCTGGGTGAGCATCTTGCGTTCGATCTCATCATTACCTATAAAGTACCCCCAATTGGTCACATCGGTGTGTTTGTGGGACATGGTCCAGGGTTCGCCAAAGGCGTGGAACAGGCCGGCCATCAGCTGGAGGTGCAGCACATTGGTGCCCAGCTCCCGGGGATTGGGCAGGTAGAGATACTTGGCTCCTTTCTCATCGGTGGGAATGACCGCCGCCGGGTCCTCTTCTTCGATCTCTTCATTGAGCCACTCGATGGTCTCGACAAAATCTTCTTCGGTGAACCCGTTTACGTCGCCAACCTCCAGGCGGGTCTCCAGGCCGTGGGCAATGGCTTCGGGCGTATGCTTCCGGGCCGCCGGCAGGGATCGGGCGCGGCGGACCACATATTCCATCTCGATTCCCATGGGGCAATCCACGGTGCAGTGGTTGCAGATCATGCAGTCCCAGATCATCTGGCTCTCGGCCAGGTTGTCATCGAGGCCCAGCTGAGCCATTCTGATCATCTGGCGCGGGACCGGTCCACCGTCCCCGTCATACCAGCTGCAACGCGAATTGCAGATGCCGCACGTCAGGCATTCAGAAATATTATCGGCATTTGGTTTTCTATCTAGCAGGTTCTGCAACGGGGTGTCTGTGGCGACTGTCGCTTTTGGCATTAGTTTTCCTCCTCGGCCGATGCTGCGTTCTTGAGCAAGGTTTCCAGGCGGGTCGGTTCGTTGGCCGCGACATGCAGACAATTCAACCGCTGAGCCGGTATACCGGCCCCTTCTAACAGACGCCGGGTACCGGCCTCGGCGAAGGCCGCCCCCTTCAGGGACCGGCAGTTGCCGGCATGGCAGGCGGCGACCACCACCTGGTCGGCACCCCCGGCCAGGGCCTGCAGGATCCGTTTTGTATCGACACTGCAGCCGCAGGGTACGCTGATAATCCGGACCGTGTCCGGCAATTTCAACGGCTGGGCGGCCAGTTCCGCCGAGCGTTCACAGGCAAAGACGACCGTCTGGGCACTGCCGGGTTCCGGCACAGCGTCCGATTCAATGGCCAGGGCCGGGCAATTCGAAACGCACAGCTGGCAGCCAAAGCAGGCGTAGGGCTCGATTTCGGGCTGGTAATGATTTTGGAGAACTATCGCGCTGTGCGGACAGATCCGCACGCAGGTCAGGCATCGGACGCAGACATGTTTATTGATTGTCGGGCGGCCGCTGATCTGATCCGCGAAGGTGTCCGGTTTATCCAGGGCGGCCGTTATCTCCTCGATTTCAGCCTCCAGATCACCTTCATCATGCGAGCGGCCCGCGTAAAAAATGCCGCGCCGGGGACTACCCACGTTGCGATGCCGCACATTGGCCGACTGGAGAAAGCCTTCCGTGTCCAGCGACTGGTGCAGCTTACGGGCAACTGCCCGACTGTTTTCGGAAACGGTAACCTTTTCCGGTATGACCACCAGGTCACTTTCCAGCGTGATGGTCAATCCCGGCAGGGTGGCTTCGTTGATCTCAAAGACGGCCTTTTCCTTTTGCGCCCCCAGCGATACCTGCTGCTGGTCGGATACCCGCAGCAGTTTTACCCCCTGGCCGCGAATCGCGTCGTAGATCCGCTGGCCGTCGGGGTAGTTGACCAACATTTTCTCCATAAGGATGGAAACCTGCTGGCCGCCGGCAATCAGTTCCGGGATCAGGTCCATGACCGTGGTGACAACTTCCTTGCGCTCCGGGCCGTTATGATCCAACCAGAACAGCACCCGCTCCGGCAGGGCATCTTTTTGCTCGCGGCGGACCAGAAATTCAGTCAAAGAGACGATCATTTGTCCGGAAAAATTGGTGGTGGGTTGCAAGCGCGGCGGTTCGGCCAGTACCAGGGCGCCGGCCGCGATGGTTTGCGGCCCATCCGGGGTCGTAACCTGGAGGGTGTAATGACCGGCGGTGCCGGTAACCCGGTCCAGGCGGGCCGCAGGATAGAGTTCCCGGTCGGGTGCCGGGGCAAAGGCATAGTCTCCGTCGTCGATTATCGCCGTCGGGTATCCCCGTGCGGATAGGGCGGCGGCCAATTGCTCTGCCGCGGCATCGCCGCCAAAAATGGCTATCCGGCCTTTTTCTTTTTCCGGCAGACAGCCCAAATAGCGGGCGATCTCGCCGGCTGCGGTGCGGCCTTGACCGGCGGCGTTCAATATTCCGGTGGGACCGCGGCTGACGCCGGCGGTGAAGATCCCGGCCGGCAGCTTGTCACCGTCTGATGGCAGAAACCCCCAGCTGTCGGTTTCAATATCCAGCATTCCGGCAAGTTCCCCGGTCGCGGAAGCCGGCAGAATTCCCACTGCCAGTACGACCAGGTCGAACTGCCGGGACGTCCGGCTGGCCAGTCCGTCTTCGTGAAAGACAGTGAGCCGTTCATTCTCGGCGTCGGCTACTATTTTGGCCGGGGTGCCCTGGCAAAACTCAACGTGTTCGGCAGCTGCGGCCACCTGGCTGCGAAATTCTTTGCCGGTGGTCTGCAGGTCGATGTTGAAGATGGTTACCGCGGCTCCCGGGATAATGTGTTTGATCTTGTTGGCCTGGCGCACGGCCGTGCGGCAGCAGATCCGGGAGCAGTAGTCCCGGCCTTCCGCCCGGTTGCGGGAGCCCACGCACTGGATAAAGGCAATCGCGGGCTGGGCATTGCCGTTCAGGCGGGCTGACAGGGCTTCCTGCTGCAGGATCGTATTGAGTTCAGCGGTGGTCAGCACGTTGGCATGCCGGCCATACCCCAGATCCTCGCGGTCGGATGGGTCGAACACCGACATGCCGGTGGCCAATAAAATAGCGTCCACATCCAGTTCCCCGGCCTTGGGGCCGGCGACGGCCGCCTGGAAACGCCCGTTTTGTTTTTGCAACCCGGTGACCGTGCTTTCCAGTAGCGTGGAAACATGCTCATGGCGGGGTACCCGTTCGGCGAGTTCGACACTCACACAGGCCCCGCATTGCCGGCATTTCTCCGTGGCCATGCAGGCCCACTCACGGGCTTTGCCGCCCAGACGGTCGGCCTTGTCAACGAGGTGTACGGCGACCCCGCAATCATGCAGGTAATCTGCGGCCGCCAGGCCGGCCATGCCGCCTCCGAGGATCAAAACGCTTGATGAACTGTCAGACATACGTTCCTCCCAGAATCAGAAAAAGGTCTTGGCGCATAAGCTTCAAATACAAAACATAATTTCCGGCGCAATGCAATCGGGCGACCGCTTTTTAATACTCGCTAAAAAGCCAGATTTTTGGGGGAATGTCAAAGCTTTCCGAGATTGTCCGGTCGGTATTCTGCAAATTGGTTTCAATTTCGGTTGTATCGCTGTTCAATTTTGAACAATTCAGTGCCTGCGCAGGTAAAAATCGTAATCCCGTGGGCCGGTCACAACACGTCTATCCGCTCGATTCGGCAGAAGCATTCGTTGTAGGCGGCATTATTGCCCATGTCCGAAACCCTGATTCCGGTAAGCAGGTTGACCGGGCCGCTTTTATGCCACCAACCCTGGTGAACGACTGCCAGACCCGGCAAAATACCGTCATCAACGGTCACCGTGACGCGCAGTTGACCGGTCGGGGACGAGAGTCGGGCCGTTTGGGTCGCTTGCAGGCCGTAGGTGCGCGCGGTCGCCGGGTTCAGATAAACGGTGGGGGTTGCATCGGTAAAGGCAAAGTGCTGCGAGTGCATGGATTGACGGGCGTGCGGGGTCAACAGGCGCAATGGAAAATCCGCCGGCGGCGAGGTGGGTTCCCGCAGAACCGGAATCGGGGGATGTCCGTCCGCCGCCGCCTTTTCAGAGTAGAGTTCATACTTGCCGCTGGGGGTGAGGAACTTGCCATCCTGCCACGGAATCCGGTTGTCGGGGAGGGTAACATAGGTGTTCCGGATGGTTTCCCAGGCGATGCCAAAAGACTCATCGAGCGGCTTTACCGCCCGCTTGAGATATTCAATCTGATCGATATCGGGATATCCGGCCAACCCCATTTTCTTTGCCAGACGCCGGAACAATTCAAACTCGCCGATGATCCCGGCCGGTGGCTTCACAGCCGGGTAAGAGTAGTTCAGGCAGGGTGAAAACATGGAGGTAACGACGATATCCTCTTCCTCTAGGATACTGGTGCAGGGCAGCACGAGATCGGCATGGCGGGCGGTGTCGGTCATAAACATGTCGATGACGACCTTGAAATCAACGCCGGTGAAGGCTGCCGCAGCGCGGTTGGTGTCCGGCATCTGGACCAGGGGGTTGGCCTTTGTTATGAAAATGCCCTTTATCGGGGGATCGACAGCGGTTTCCAGGAATTCGGAAAAGCGCGGCAGGCTGAATACGCGGTGGTGCCTTACAGCGCGTTCACTGGCAGCCAGTTCACCTTTTAAATAGTGGGCCATGTGCTTATTGGCGTAGTTGACGCCTCCGCCGCTGGTGCCGATGTTGCCGGTCAGGGCGCCCAGGGCATCGATGCAGCGCACGGTATTGCCGCCGTTGGCGTAGCGCTGCAGGCCATACCCGACCACGATAGAAGCGGGGCCCCCACAGGCATATGTTTCGGCCAGGTGGTGCAGGCGCGCTATGTCCACGCCGGTTACGTCCGCAATGGTAGCGAGCGGGAGGTCGGTCAAATAATCCCTGAAGGCCGTATATCCGACGACATGACTATTGATAAAGTCGACGTCCTCCCAGCCGTTCTCCAGGATGATTTTGCACATACCCAGGGCCAGCGCCCCGTCGCTGCCCGGTTTTACCGGAATATGCAATCCGGCGATGCCGGCCGAAGCTGATTTCAGCGGATCGATCAGGATCACCCTGGCGCCGTTTTTGCGGGCCTGGTTGACAAACCCGACCAGGTGCATGTTGGTGAAAACCGGATTGCGACTCCACAACAGGATGATTTTGGCCCGGGCGATATCTTCCGGGTGGTGGCCCCGGGCCACACCGAAATCATAGGCCTGGGCAGCCATCCCGGCGGCCCAACAGAGGCTGCCTGTGGGAACGGTTACGCCGCCAAAGTGATTGAAGAACAGACGGTCGGCTGTTTTGGCAATACCGCCGTATCCGGCATCGCTGTAATGCAGGACGGCGGTAGAGCCGCTCTCGCTTTTAATCCGGGCCAGTTGTGCGGCCATGCTTTCCAGGGCCTCATCCCAGGAAATCGGCAGCCAATTGCCCCCTTTTTTCAGCAGGGGCGTTTGCAGCCGCTCGGGATGATAGAGCCGTTCGAGCAGTTTTTTACCCTTGATACAAACCTTGCCCCGCGTGACAGGATGGTCCGGATCACCCTGGATGCGGGTAACCCGGTCGCTCTCAACGGTTGCGATCAGACCGCACAGGTCAAAACAGTCCAGGGGGCAGGCAAAACGGATCTTTTCAGGCATGGCAGATCTCCAAATGGCGGTTGCCGAGGACTCTACACAATTACATGTCAAATTAACAGGCCCCGCTTGCGTTTTTTCCAGAAGATGGGCTATGAAAGTCTCACCATTACCTCCTTCGTAATAAGGAAAGGCGCTCAAAACATGAACCTGATCGGGATCATCATCCTCGTTGCTCTGGCCACCAACCTCCTGCTCAATATTTTGGCCGAGGTACTGAATCTAAGGCGGCAGACCAGCCGGCCACCCACAGGATTTGAGGATGTGTATCCCCCGGAAAAATACCGCCAATCTCAGGCATACCTCAAAACCCGGACCAGCTTCGGTTGGACGGCCGCCGCCTTTGACCTGGCCCTCCTGTTGATTTTCTGGTTTTTCGGCGGTTTTGAGTATTTAGATCAGTGGGTGCGTCAATGGTCCTTGGGCCCGGTGCTGAGTGGCACGCTGTATATCGGCATCCTCCTGGGCGCCAAATCACTGGTAGCCCAGCCCTTTGCCGTTTACAGTACCTTTGTGATTGAGGCACGCTTCGGATTCAACACCGCTACCCCGGCAACTTTTGTAACCGACCGCATCAAGGGGCTGTTGCTGGCCGTTGTTATCGGTGGGCCGGCCCTGGCGGGGATTCTGGCCTTTTTCGAATATGCCGGCCACAACGCCTGGTGGCAGTGCTGGCTGGCCGCGACCCTCTTTATCCTGGGGCTGCAATACATCGCACCCACCTGGATCATGCCCTTGTTCAACCGGTTCGAGCCGCTCGAGGAAGGCCAACTAAAAGAGTCGATCATGGCCCTGGCCCGGAAGGCGGATTATCCGCTTAAAAATGTGCTGGTCATGGACGGCTCCCGACGATCCCAAAAGTCCAACGCCTTTTTCACGGGATTCGGCCGGAATAAGCGGATCGCTTTGTTCGATACATTGATTGCCAAGCATACCGTTCCGGAAATGATAGCTGTGCTGGCACATGAAATCGGGCATTTCAAGCGGCAGCACATCAAGCAGATGATGATCGCCTCCATTCTCCAGATGGGGCTGATGCTGCTGTTGCTGTCACTGTGCCTGTCCTACCAGGGGCTGTATGACGCGTTTTACATGACGCGACCTTCCGTATACACAGGGATCCTGTTTTTCGCCCTGTTATTCGCGCCGCTGGACTTTTTCATGGGGCTGATTCTGCACAGCCTGTCGCGTCGCAACGAATATGAGGCCGATCGCTTTGCCGTTGCGGTCACCGGTGATTCGGTGGCCATGATATCGGCGTTGAAAAAATTGGCGGCCGATAATCTCACGAACCTCACACCGCATCCGATGTATGTGTTCTTGAACTATTCGCACCCGCCCATGCCCGAGCGGGTCATGGCCCTCCAGAGCCACGCACAGGATCAAACCGCTGCCTGAGAACGGAAATCACGGGATATCAAGCAAACAAAGGGGCCCGGAAGCGCCATTATTGATCCTATCCGTTCCGCTTGTGGAGATAAGGGATGATAGGCCCAATCAATTTCTAAAGCGTGTCGCCCGGCTTAGAGAAGTAAAACGGGCTGAGGCTAAAATAGTGGTTGCACGTTTGCGCTTAATTTTATAAGGAAAGTGGGTCAGCATTCGGCCACGGGACAGTATCCGGGCTGGTTGCCTTACGGACGCTTTCACCAGGCGGGTACCGGTATTCCGTCTGCCTGATTCAATAACAATTAGAGTCGGTCTGTGTATTTCTTAATCTCACGAGGAGGTCAGAAAGGATGAACAGAGTATTGGTGATCCTGTTGAGTTTGGTGCTGGCAAGTGCGGTCAGTTTTTCCAGTTCATTTGCGGACGAAATGTGTATCCCCTTAGGCAATATCGAGCTGGCGGCGCCCCAGGGAGTCGAGGCTAAGCGGGCCCCCGTTGATTTTCCCCATTCCGCTCATTTTGCGATCAATTGTAACGAATGCCATCATACCTGGGAATACGGGGACGATGACATGAGCTGCACGACCTCCGGCTGCCATGACGAGCTGAAGGCCCCCAAAGAGGGGGACAAGATTGCCTATTTCAAGGAAGCGTATCACAAAGCCTGTATTAGCTGCCACAAAGCCATCCAGGCGCAAAACAAGGCCCTCGAAATGTCCAAACGCACTGTTGAGGGACAGCTCGAAAAAACCGGGCCGACCAGTTGTGTGGCGTGCCATCCGAAAGACTAGACGCACCCTCCCAATCTCCAGGCAACCACGATCCGGCCGGGCGTTTACCGCCCGGCCGGCTGATGATCCTTTCCTCATCACCGAGTTTCATGCCCGGGCGGATATACCGCAAGATTGCAAAGCCCCATTGTACCGCATCAGCTCAAAACCCTTGTGTACGGAAACCAATTGAAAAAACTGAATATTGACGAATTTGTCGATGCGTTAAACCAGGCCTACACCCACTGGCAGGCGCCGGTCATTACCCTGCTGTCCAACAAGGGGGCAACACCTTTCGAAGTTTTGGTTTCAACAGTCCTCTCTTTGAGGACCAAGGATGAAGTCACGGCAGCGGCATCCGCCCGTCTCTTTGGACGTGCCCGGACACCGCGGCAGATGCTTGGTCTGGATGAAAAGGAATTGCAGCAACTGATCTACCCGGTGGGTTTCTACATCACCAAGGCGCAGAGGCTCAAGGAGATCAGCGCCATTTTACTGGACCGGTACGCGGGTGAGGTGCCGGATACCCTCACCGCACTTCTGGAACTGCCCGGCGTGGGCCGCAAGACCGCCAACCTGGTCCTTATTGAAGGCTTCGGGAAAGCGGGCGTCTGTGTCGATACACATGTGCACCGCATCAGCAACCGGATCGGGTATGTGAAAACCAAGCGGCCGGATGACACCGAGATGGCCCTGCGCAAGAAACTACCCCGCAAACACTGGATTCGCTACAATGAACTCCTGGTGGCTTTCGGGCAGGTGATTTGCAGGCCCATTTCACCTTTTTGCAGCCGGTGCCCAGTGGCATATATGTGTCGGCAGATTGGGGTTGACAAACACCGCTGACAATAGACGAAAGCGGCCGGCCTCACGGTTTGAAGTGACATCCGGACCGATGCTGTACGGGAGAAGATGGCTTGCCCTCTTGCTAAAATTGCCCCGAGCGATTATGCTGACCCGAATATATTGCCAACAGGACAGCTGCCATGACGGAAATTGAACCCTGCATCGTAGAAGCTATTGAACTTATAGAACATTTCATTTTTGAAGTAACCGGAGAAAAACCCACCCGGGAAGAACTGGCCCGCAGCCTGAAACGGTATTTCAGCTTGAATGAAATCAAAGACCAGGTGGTCTGGCAGTGGGAAAATCCCGACCTCTAAGCGTTTAACCTAGAGAGGAGGCAATCCTGGCCCCACTGCGCGAGAATTGTTTTTTTACGACATAGCCATAGACTTCTGACATACCCTTTGAGGAACGCGTTTTTAAAGACTGAATAAATGGAGTAACCAATGGGAATCATAGGAAAAGTCGTAGGCGGAACGATTGGGTTCGCTCTCCTGGGGCCTTTGGGGGCCATTGCCGGAGCGGCATTCGGTCATGCTTTCGATAAAAGCGATGACCGGTACCTGGAAAGTGGCCCGGGCGTTGGGCCTGGTCCAACGACTGGAGAGCAGGCCCAATTTGTCTTCTTTGTGGGGGCCTTCTCCATGCTGGCCAAACTGGCCAAAGCGGATGGCCGGGTTTCCCAAGAGGAGATCGATTCCATTGAAAAATTCATGTTGTATGACCTGAACCTCGATCCCCAGAGCAGGCAGGTGGCCATGAATGTGTTCCGAACGGCCGTCCAATCCCCCGAGACCTTTGAGAGTTTCGCCCAGCAATTTTATGGCCAGTTCAGGGGGCAACCGCAGTTGCTGGACCTGATGGTGGATATCATGCTGCGCGTTTCGCTTGCCGATGGTACCATGAGTCCCCGGGAAGAGGCGCTGATCCTGTCTGCGGTACGTATTTTCAATTTCACCGATGATCACTATCGCCAGATCAGCTCGCGTTACATCAAGGATGTAAATAAGTACTACGGCATCCTGGGATGCTCACCCAACGATCCGGATAGTGAAATCAAGAAGCAGTATCGCAAGCGGGTGGCGGGATATCACCCGGATAAAATTGCATCCAAAGGGCTGCCCGAAGAGTTCACCAAATTTGCCGCCGAAAAATTCAGGGAGATTCAGGAAGCCTACGAAAGCATCAAGCAGGAGAGGGGTATGAAATAGGTGCCAACCCCCTGGCGTGCGGTCGCCGCATCAAATTCTTCGGTATAGATTGTATCTTGAAAAGTAAGGAATTACAGGTGGTAAGGTTTATAAGTGTAAAGTAACGCTAAAGTGTTCAATAGCCCATTTAAGCCCCTATTTTTTGTCCGCTTCAATTTCCGCCAGACGTTCGATCAGCTTTCCTTTGACCGAGCGAATGTCCTGCTCGAGTAGCGTCAACTCCTCCACGCGCGTCCGGATTTCCACTAGCTTGCGGTCGCCGTATTCCAGGGCCTTCCGAATCTGGTCCGCCTCGTTCATATCGATATCGTTCATGCCCATCATTTCGGAAATTTCGTCCAGGGAGTAGCCGAACCTTTTTCCGCGTAAAATAAGTTTCAGGCGTGCCCGGTCCCGTCGCGTGTAAATTCTCTGATTGCCTTTCGAGCGGCGGGGCGCAATCAGGCCCTTCTCTTCATAAAATCGAATCGTACGGGTGCTGATATCGAATTCCTCGGCGAGTTGTGATATTGTAAAATCTTGTTTTTCTTTAGGATTATTGCTCATAATGGCTTTCCTCGGTTACATATTCCTACGCGAACCTCAATTGGACAGGGCCTGAATGATATGTTTGGCCGGAATCAGTCCGGTGGCACTGGCGGATACGATGTTGCCGGCCACGCCGGGACCGTCCCCGGCTACGTACATGCCCGTGATGCTGGTCTCGAGATCGGCGGTCGTTTCTACCTGGGTTGCGAAAAACTTGATCTCGGGGGCATACAGCAGGGTTTCGTCATTGGCCACGCCCGGTACCACATGATTGAGCTTTTCCAGGCCTTCGATGATGTTGGTCAGGATGCGCTCGGGTAGGGCCATGGCGATATCACCGCAAACCACGTTGGTCAAGGTAGGCTCGATATATCCTTTGTTTACCCGGTTCCAGGTGCTTCGCCGGCCGCGTTTCAGATCACCGAAACGTTGCAGGATCGGTTTGCCGCCGCCGATCAAGGTGGCCAAGCTGCCGATGGACTCTCCATAGGCCTGGTTGTCGGTGACCGGTTCCGTGAGGACAACCTTTGACAGAAAGGCAAAATTGGTATTTTCGGATTTGGTGTGTCTTAGGGCGTGGCCGTTTACACAGACGAAATTTTTATAGTTTTCAAGGGCCACAAAGCCACCGAGGTTCGTGCAGAACGTACGCGTCTGGTCGTCGTATTTGACAGTTTGCACAAAAAAGGTAGGATCGTAGATGATGCTGCACAGGTCCTGCATGATGTCATTGTGGACTTCCACCCGGACGCCTACTTCGATGCCCCGCTGGCTCAACCCGATATTGTATTTTTGGGCCAGCTGGCCCATCCAGTTCGCCCCGACCCTTCCCGGGGCCAGGATGACGTGGCTGGTTTTATAGGTTCGACGGGTGGTTACCACACCGGTGATGCAGTTGCCGGTCACTTCCACATCTTTGACCTCTTCCGAGGTGTGTATGGTAACACCTTTTTTTCTAAGGTATTTTTCCATATCGGCGATATGGGCCGGCAGACAGTCACTGCCGAGGTGTTTTTGTTTGATGATCAGCAGGTCGATGCCGTGCACCTTCGCGTTTTTGCGAATCTGTCGAGCCGATGCCATATCGGTGGGATAGGCCGGGGCATCCATACCGAACCGGTTGAAGATCAATTCGGTTTCATCGATTAAATCTCGGGCGGCCTTCAAGGGCAAAAACTCCGTCAGGTCCGTCTTCCCGAGTTTGTGGATATAGTTGAGTTTGCCATCGGAAAAGAGGCCGGCTCCGCCCACTCCGCTGAGGATGTTGCACGGTTTGCATTTTACGCAGGTCTGGTCATCCTTGATCGGGCATTTTCGGTTCAACGGCCGCTTGCCCTTGTCGATAAGGAGGATGCTCAGATCCGAATTTTCAGATAGGTAATAGGCTGCAAACAGCCCGGCCGGTCCGGCACCGGCGATGATGACATCGTACTGATCTGTTTTTCTAATTTTTTTATGAGCCTTTACAACCATATCAACTCCGTTGCCAAGTTGCGGATATTTCGGGAGGTTTTATACACCAGCCAAGTTGCCGGCACAAGTATAATTGTTTTTACCTGAAAGTAAAGCCTGGCGACAGGTCAGGCCAGAGACACTACATGGGGATTGTCTGGTTCCGGGCCGGGATCCAACCCGTACAGCACCCCGCGATATCGAATGGCATCCCGGCTGACTCCACTATAACTCGATAGTTTTTTTAAAATTTAACGATCCATAAACATTTTTATTATTGTCTATTCTATCAATTGTTACTTTAACTAATTCTTCCTTGAGTGAATCTTCACCATCCAGTAAAATTGGAATGTAATTCGGCGTAAACCCCTTCAAAAGACCGGTGACCGCATCCCGTTGCGATTCAACCAGAACATTCATCTCGCGGCCGAATGCCCGGCGGTAAAAGGCCTCCCGTTTTTCCCTTCCGAGAGCGCGCATCAGGTCGCATCTGGTTTTGACAAGGTCCGGGGCCACCTGATCCGAATAGTGGTAGGCGGGCGTGCCCTTGCGGCGTGAAAAAGGAAACACATGCAGATAGGCGACCGGTAAATCCCGGATTATCTGGTAGGTACGCTCAAAGGCACCCTGGTCTTCTCCGGGGAATCCGATCAAGGTGTCCACGCCAATCGCCGCGTCGGGGACTTGGAAGATAATTTGTTTGACCCGGTTCCGGAAGAGATCGGCCCGATAGGGCCGTTTCATGCGCGCCAGAATCCGGTCATCACCGCTTTGCAGCGGGATGTGAAAGTGACGGCAAAACTTGGGAGAACCGCCCACCAGGCGGATGATGTCATCCGACAGTTCCAGTGGTTCTATGGAACTTAATCGAATTCTGCCTTTAAAATCAGATGCTTCGATTTTCAACAGTACCTGGAGCAGATCGGTCTGGGGACTATGGTCCTGACCGTAGCAGCCCAGGTGGATGCCGGTGAGGACAACTTCGCGATAGCCCCCGGCGTCGAGTTTGTGCAGATTGTCAAGTACCGCTTCCACGGCCATGCTCCGACTGCGGCCCCTTGCGTGGGGTACGATGCAGTAGGAACAGAAAGCGTCACATCCATCCTGAATTTTTAAAAAGGGGCGGGTGCGATGGTCGAACCCTGAAACCGGTAGACTACCAAAGGATTTGATCCGGCGAATATCTGTGTGTCGGGATGTCAGGCTCGAATTGCCTGCGACAATAGCATTATCCATAAGATCAGGGATGCTATCCTTGTCAGCCTGACCGATGACGGCCGTGACTCCCTCTATTTCGGCCAACACTTCTGGTTCAGTCTGGGCGTAGCAGCCGGTAACCACGACGCGAGCCCCGGGATGAGATCGCACCGCCCGTCGAATGGCCTGCCGGGCCTGCATGGCAGCCTTGCCTGTCACGGTACATGTATTGAGGATGCATAGATCGGCTGCCTCTCCAGTGGCTAGTGGCGACCAACCTCTGGCTTTGAGGCCTTCTTCCAATCCGGCCGACTCGTACTGGTTTACCTTGCAACCTAATGTAATAACTGTGTATTTTGTCATTATTGATCTGCCCGGGAGATCCAGCCGCCCCCCAGAACCTCGTCACCGGCATAGAAAACGGCGCCCTGGCCCGGTGTAATGGCGGATTGCGGCTGCGCGAACGCCACCTCGGCGGAGGTCGGGCTTGTCAGCGTTACCCGGGCATCTGCGGCCGGGCTGCGGTAGCGCACCCGGGTCTGCATGTTCGACGAGCTGGACGCCGGTGGATTTATCCAATTGATATCATATACCTTACAGTGACGTGAGGCCAGATCGGCCTTGCGACCGACGACCAGGACATTGCGATCGGTATCGAGATCGTAAACGTAGTAAGGTTCGCTTGACGGGCAATTGATCCCCCGGCGCTGACCGATGGTAAAAAGGTGCAGACCCTGATGCCGACCAAGGCGGGCACCTTCGAGATCTTCAATGTCGCCCGGCGATGGTTTGAACCCGAGGGTATCTGTCAGGAAATACCCGTAGGCCTGGTCGCGTATGAAGCACACGTCCTGGCTCTCTTTGCTGGCCATGGGATGCAACCCTTTGCGGGCCGCCTGGTCGATGACCTGGTGTTTTTCCATTTCTCCGAGGGGGAAACGGGCGGCGGCCAACTGATCCTGGCGCAAACGGGCCAGAAAATAGGCCTGGTCTTTGCTGGGATCCGCACCTTTCAACAGGTGTACCCGCCCATCCGGGGTAGTGTAGGTCCGGACATAGTGTCCGGTTGCCAGGTGAGGGGCGCCGAGCCCTTGGGCGGCAGAGAGCAGAATACCGAACTTGATGTGCCGATTGCACACCATGCAGGGATTCGGGGTTTCCCCGGACTGATAGGCGCTCTGGAAGTAATCGATGACCAGGCTGCGAAAAGGGGCGGCGCAATCAAAGATAAATAAGGGGATATCCAGATCGGCAACCATCCGCTGGAGATCGGCATGCAGGCGCTTGTATCCAGATTTGACTGGATCTCGAATTAAAATAGGATGTTGTGAGTCGATATCTGTTGATGAGGGAATGTAATACGGTTCAAAACCATTGAGAAAATGCAGACCGACAACAGCCGTTCCTGCCTTTTTTAGCAGATACGCGGCAAAAAGGGAGTCCACACCTCCGCTTAGTGCGATGGCAGTCGGGGCGCTCATTGAAAAAACGATTGGTTGATCGGCGTCGCCGCCATGGCCCGGGATGGGCAGGCGGTTACACATAACTCGCAGACACTACAGGCTTTTTGCTTGAATTCCACCCGCATATCCGGCCGGGTAACGGCGAGCGCACCGGTCGGGCAGACGGCCGTACAAGCCCCGCAATGGGTGCATTTCTGGTTGTTGCGCTTGATCTCCTGGGAGGCATTTTTGACCTGGACACCCTGAGACCTGAGGTATTTAACGCCATTTTTGAAATTTTTGCGGGCACCGGATAGTTCCAGCACCATAATGCCTTCCTTGCGGGGCAAAATAGTGGCATTCAGGATATTGAATATCAGATCGTAGTCGCGAGCGAGCGAACAAACGATGGGTTTGCGACTTTCGGTTTTTGGGAAACGCAGGATCAGGATTTTGGAATACACAGTAAACCTCCGCCAAAGCATGTAAAATGCCGACCGTAACGGCCCTTCAAGTGAGCACTTAACTTAATGAGTTCCCCAACCACTGTCAACCAATACCTGACCAGGGCGCCGGTAGGTTGACGGTATGGCGGGGTGCACAATCGGATGCGTACACACAGGTCATCCCGAACACTCGTTCTGCGTTTTTTTGTAGATCTGCCGGACACAGTGAAGTTCGGCGGTCGGAGCTAATCGCAAGGTCCCGTTTTGAGTACCAGGTTGGAAAATTGACATTTTTTCAGCAGCTTCATTGTATTTCCGGTTTAGATTTTGCATAATATCCAGTGATGGACTTGAAGCCATATCGATACACTTGCTCCCAGTTGCCGGAGGTAACTTGAACCGCTACGCTTATCGCTCGACCGGTTTGGCCGTGAAGGCCCTATCCAGCCTCTCCAGGGCCAAGGTACGCGTGCATGGTGAGGACAACCTTTCCCCCGGCAGCGATATTTTCGTGATCAACCATTTTACCCGGCTGGAAACACTGATTTTACCAACCTATATCCACAATCTCACCGGTCAGCACATCTGGTCTCTGGCTGCCAGCGATCTTTTCACCCCGGCCCTCTCTTCGTTTTTTGACAGTGTCGGGGTCGTTTCCACCCAAAATCCCGATCGTGATCTGCTGATGGTCAAGTCCCTGCTGACCGGGGAAGCCTCCTGGATCATCTATCCCGAAGGCAGAATGGTAAAAAGCAAAAAAACCTTTGAAAAAGGGAAGTTTATCGTTGCTCATGCCGATGGACAACACCGTCCGCATTCCGGTGCGGCCACCCTGGCTCTGCGTACCGAATTCTATCGCCAGCGGCTCAGGGCAATGGCCAAAGCCTTTCCGGAAGAGGCTCTGCGGGTCCTGGAGAAATTCGGGATTGACGATATTGAGCCGGTTTTAAGGGGGCAGACCCGTATCATTCCGGTAAATATCACATATTACCCGATTAGGGCCCGGGAAAACCTGATCAGCCGGTTTGTGGGCCGGCTGAAAAATGATCTGCCGGAACGGTTTCTCGAGGAATTGATGACCGAGGGCAATATGCTGTTGGCCGGGGTAGACGTGGATGTACGTTTCGGCCGGCCTTTAGACGTCAAGCCCTACCTGGACGACCAGGCCATCCAGCGCGACATCGACGTTGTCAAACCCATCTATTTCGATGAGCCCATTCCCTCCAGGCCGGCCATGCGTATCAAGGCCCTGCAGATCATGCAGCAGTATATGGCGGAAATTTACAGTATGACCACGGTGAACCACGACCACCTCCTGGCCTCGATTTTTAAAATGATGCCCCTAAAGTCCATCGATCTGGACGCCTTGAAACGCAAAGCGTTTTTGGCGGCTGAAATGGATTTCGAGGCCATGCAATTGTTTCCCCATGACAGCCTGGCCGAGAGCCAGACCCATCTTCTGACCGATGATCGCTACGGCCGGATCAGGGATTTTTTAGACCTCGCCGTGGATAAATGTGATGCCTGTCTGGAAGATGGCCGCCTGACCCGTGAAAAGTCAACCTTCGGACCGGTGTTCGATTTTCATCGTGCGCGCGTCGACAACCCGGTAGCGGTGATTGCTAATGAAGTCGAACCATTACAGCCGCTTTTAACGCGACTAAAGCGCATCGCCTGGACCCCCGATGCCTGGATTCGCAAACGGGTAGCCCGGCAGTTAAACCAGCAGATGGAGGACGAATTCGACCGGGATTATGCCAAATACAGCCAAACCGGTGAATCGCATGATAAGACCGTTGGCGCGCCTTTCTTAGTCAAAGGCCAGCCGGGAAAACCCGGTGTGCTGCTCGTGCACGGCTACATGGCCGCGCCGGCCGAAGTTCGGGAACTGGCCCTTTCCCTTGGGCGCATGGGGTACTGGGTGTATGCGCCTCGTCTCAAAGGACACGCACCGCCCCTGAAGATCTGGCTGTCCGCCAATACACGGACTGGATCGAATCGGTGGATGCTGGTTATGCCCTGATCAGCACCTTGTGTCAGAAAGTCGTGGCCGGCGGCTTTTCCAATGGGGCCGGTCTGGCGCTCGAGCTTGCCGGCCGGGTGAAAGACCTGGCCGGCGTGTTTGCCATATCGCCGCCCATGCAGCTCAAGGATCTTTCGGCGCGTTTCGTGCCGGCCGTTGACGCCTGGAACAAATTGATGAAAAAAGTGAAATTGGAGGGCGCCCGGAAAACATTTGTTGAAAATCGGCCCGAAAATCCCCATATCAACTATTTCAGAAATCCGGTTGCGGGGGTGCACCAGCTGGAAAAATTGATGGACTACATTTCCAGCCGTCTGGAAACTATCGACATACCCGCCTTGGTATTACAGGCCGAGGGTGATCCGGTTGTGAATCCGGACGGTTCACGATTGGTTTTCAAGAAGCTGGCTTCCCAGGACAAAACCTATATACTGCTCAATTTCAACCGCCACGGGATCATTCTGGGGGAAGGCTCCCAGCATGTACACCGGATAATAACCGACTTTGTAAAACGCTTATGACAAACCCAAAATGCCCCCATGACCATCCGGAATGCCCGCTGCCGGCGGATCTGGAGCGCTTGCGCCGTGAGCGTGCGGCGCTGCGCAAACTGGTCAGTGTAGATGAACTGACCGGACTTTTCAATTTCCGGTTCTTAAAGAACGCCCTAGAGCGTGAAATGGAACGGACCCGCCGGACAGGCCTGGCGACCGGACTGATCATGGTGGACCTCGATCATTTCAAACAGGTAAATGATACCTACGGGCATGAAAATGGAAACCTGGCCCTGCAGGCGGCTGCGGGCGTCTGGAAAAACCAACTACGCAAAATCGATATCGCCTGCCGCTACGGAGGCGAGGAGTTTGTGATTATTCTGCCCAATACCAGAATTCGGGATGCCATCAAGGCGGCGGAAAGACTGCGCCGGGAGCTATCCACGGCACCGGTCGAGATGAATAATGAAACCATTCGGCTGACCGCGAGTTTTGGTGTCGACGAATACCGCGAGGGGGAAAGCCTCACGGCGGATGCTTTTATCCACCGGGTGGACAGGTTCGTACTGGCTGCAAAAAATAAAGGCCGCAACCGGGTTTGCTACGACCAAGCGCGCGTGGCGCAACCGGCCACTGAAGTGACTGCCCAGGAGCGCGAGTCACTGTTTTTAAAGAGGAAGCCATGAATCGTATGCTCAATGCCAAAACAATCTGCATTACCAGCGGCAAAGGCGGGGTCGGTAAAACCAGCTTTGCCGTAAACCTTTCCATGTCTCTGGTGGCCAGGGGCCACCGTGTGCTTTTAATCGACGGTGACCTTGGACTGGCCAACGTGGATCTGCTGCTGGGTATTTCCGTACAGAAAACCATTCGCGATGTTATGGAGGGCGGCGCATTGATGGAGAGCATCTGTTTTCCAAGCGATAACTTCGGTGTTCTCCCGGCCACCTCCGGAATACCCGAAATGGTAGATCTGGGTCCGGAAGAGCAGGGACGCATCGGCACGTATTTACAGGCGGTAGTGGAATCTTTCGATTATGTGTTGATTGACACTGCCGCCGGCATCGGTACATCGGTTCTCTGGTTTACCAGTATTGCCGATGAGATTGTGATTCTGTTGACGCCTGATCCCACGTCCATTACGGATGCCTATGCCATGATGAAGGTGCTGGCGCAGAAATATGGCCGCCAGACGTTTCAATTGGTGCTGAACAATGTGACCGATGCGCGGGAAGGTCTGGGGGTTTTCAACAACCTGAAGAGTGTGGCCGAGCGATTTTTAAAGCTGGACCTGCGCTTTCTGGGGGCAATCCCACATGATACGGATGTCAGTCAAGCCATACGCGAACAGATACCCTTTTTAGAGCGAACCCCGGATGGCGAGGCGGCCCGGGCCGTTCAAGAAATAGCAGAGCAGTTCTGATCGGCAACAGCCCTTAAGATATTAAAATTAAATGATATGTACGCTTTTCTGTAAGGTGAGGGCGGCCTATTGCACTAATATGGTAAGAGCGTGTGGAGGACCAATGGGATTGTTTGGTAAACACAAAAAGGAACTGGACAAGGAAGCGCAGGCCCTGAATACCAGACTGATGGGGGCAGATCAGCCGGACCCGGACGGAAAACAGCCTGAGGCCGCAGACCCTCGGGCCGAATTCTGGGAGGGTGCCGTCCGATCATTGCTGCTGTTTATCAAGGAGTCTGTGTTGGATATCCGTGAAATCGAACCGGACACGTTCCGCAAGCGCCTCAATGCAGTCCTGGATAAACTCGCGGCCGGTGGCTGGGCCAGCCCGCCAGAGCGGCGCTTCGAGCAGCATAAGATTGAAATAGCTGAATTCATTGATAAACAGAAAGCGTATCTAAGCGATCGTGAAAAAGAGTTCCGTGATATTATCGAACTACTCACCAAAGCCATGGCCAATGTAAATGCCGAAAATGAAGATTTTAACCTCAAGGTCTATGAGCAGAGTGAGAAACTGGAAGAGATCATCCGGCTCGACGATATCCGCAAAATTAAAAGCGCCCTGAAATTGGAGGTTGAGAATATCAGGCTGGCCATAAAGGATAAAGAATCCAGCGACAAGGGGCGGGTGGAAATCCTGTCCCGGCAGGTCGAAAACCTCAGTGTGGAATTGGCCAAAGCCAGGGAGGAATCGATGCGCGATGGTTTGACCGATGCCTACAACCGCAAAGCCTTCGACCGGCAGATGAAAAACCTGGTGCAGCGCAATTCCGTCATGCAGGCGCCTTTTGCTCTGCTGATGATCGATATAGATGATTTCAAGCAGATCAACGACACCCATGGGCACCCATTGGGTGACCGCGTCCTGGTGTCACTGGTCCACAAATGCCGGGAATACATACGGGCGGAAGATTTCCCGGCCCGATATGGCGGCGAGGAGTTTGCCGTTATCCTGCCGGGCGCTTCCCTGAAAAATGCGCTCAAGAAAGGCAGGCATATCTGCAAGGCCATTGCCGAGACCAGTTACCGAGTCGAGGTGGAAGGTGAAGAGATTGAACTGGCCATTACCATCAGTGTCGGCGTCAGCGCCTATCGGTCGGGGGACACCGAAATCGCAGTGATTGAAAGGGCTGACAAGGCCCTTTACACGGCGAAACACGCTGGTAAAAACAGGGTTGTTTCCGAAACGGAAATCTAAAAATATGATGCAATTTCGGTGCACTCCGGCCTTGATGCCGGCGTGATATGATGTTATAGTTAAAAGGTTTTGAATTGCGCCAACGACAGGAGAAATAAAAAAAGGGATATCAAGCAACAGGATAATACGCACTGCCGAGTAAGCGGCAAATCCTGTAATTAATTGATATCCCATTAAATTTATGTGGTACGCCTGGCAGGATTCGAACCTGCGACCTACGGATTAGAAGTCCGTTGCTCTATCCAACTGAGCTACAGGCGCATGGAGAGAAGACTGCTAACACAACACAGTATCCAAGTCTACTAAAAATTTGAATCGAGATCTACCGAAAACACAGGCACTTTAAATTGAAAAAAAAGAGAGCGACGGCCCCAAAAAAGGGACCTGCCAAAGCCCCCAAAAAGGCGCCCGCAAAGGTTAAAAAAAAGGCCGCCGGCAAGGCCCTCAAGAAAGCACCCGCCAAAGCCCCGGAAATGGCGCCGGCCAAGGCCGCCGGTAAAGCTGCGACCAAGAGAGCAAAAAAGGCAGCAGCCAAGGCCCCGAAGAAAGCGGCGCGCAAGAAGGTCCCCAAGAAGGCGGCGGCCAAGGCCCCTAAGAAGGCAGCAGCCAAGGCCACGAAAAAGGCCTCCGCCAAGGCCCCGAAGAAGGGCGCCGAAAAGGCAGTCGTTAAAGTAGGAGCCGCCAAAACCCCGGCCGCCGCACCCGAAAAATCCGTCGTCAAGTTTGATCCGCTGCAGCGCTACCTGTCGGAGATCAGCCAATACAACCTGCTGACCCGCGAACAGGAACGAGAACTGGGGATCAAGGTGAAAGAACACCAGGACCCGGATGCCGCCTATGTCCTGATTACTTCCAATCTCAGACTGGTTGTAAAGATTGCCCTCGAGTATCAGCGGGTCTGGATGCAAAACCTGCTGGATCTGATTCAGGAGGGGAATATCGGGCTCATGCAGGCCGTACGCAAATTCGACCCCTACAAGAATGTAAAATTTTCCTATTATGCGTCCTTCTGGATAAAAGCCTATATCCTTAAATTTATAATGGACAACTGGCGTCTTGTAAAAATCGGAACCACCCAGGGGCAGCGGAAACTGTTTTTCAAGTTAAAAAAGGAAAAACAGAAACTCATTGAGCAGGGATTTGATCCCAAGCCGAAAATGCTTTCGGAAAGGCTCGGGGTCTCGGAGCGGGAAATCATCGATATGGACCAGCGGCTGGATGGCTGGGACGTATCCCTGGACGCACCGCTGAAGGATGATTCCGACACGGAACGCATGGAGTTTATGGATACGGATGAAGCGTCGATTGAGGATCAGGTTGCGAAAAAGGAGATGGAATCACTGCTCCATGAGAAAATTCGTGAGTTCCGGGCCGAGATGACGCCTCGCGAACTCGAAATCTTTGATCAGCGTATTTTTTCAGACAGTCCCGTCACACTGCAGGAAATAGGTGACCGCTACAGCATTTCCCGGGAGCGTGTCAGGCAGATCGAAAAAAATATAATCAAAAAAATGCGTGAATTCTTTAAAAAGGGACTGCCCGATTTTGCCTCCTATACAGACGATATTTCCCCGGACTAACTGCTTTTTCCAGGTCGCCTGCGCACTCGTCACGACCGTATTGTTCCTGGCGGTCTCCCCGGGTTGTGTACCGAAATCAGTAAAACCCCAGGTGGAGAAAACCGCTCCATCCGCGCCCAACCACGCCGGCCAAAGATATTATTATTTCGCCCTCTCCAGGTTCTTCAAAAACAAGGGCCAGCTGACAGATGCCATTGAATTAATGGATAAAGTCGGTCAGCTTGACCCGGACAGCGCTTTCATCCAGCGTGAATTGGCGCTGTTGCACCTGAACAAGAAAGATGCCCACGCGGCCCTGGCGGTTGTTGCGGCGGCTTTGGAACAGCACCCGCAGGATACGCCGTTGTTGAATATCTATGGCCGGTTGCTCGAGGACAAAAACGATCTGGAAGGGGCTGCGCAAGCCTATGAAAAGATTATCGAGATCGCTCCCGAGCAACAAAACGCGTATCTGTTTCTGGGCGGTGTCTACACCCGGATGAAATCTGAAACCAAGGCCATGTCCGTGTACCGGAAATTGATCAAACGATATCCGCAAGCCTACGTCGGGCACTTCTTTTTGGGGCGCCTGTACCTGCAACAGGGGAACGAGCGCCGCGCGGAAAAAGCCTTTCTAAAAACCCTGCAGATTAAGCCGGACCTGGAGGAACCAAAGTTTGAACTGGCGGCGATCTATACGGACGCTGGACGCACGGACCAGGCCATCGACATGTATCGCCGGGTGCTGGCGGGGAACCCCAAGAACATCAAGGCCGCCCTGGCCTTGTCATTACTCTACGCCGATCATGGGCGCTCGGCTGATGCAACCCCTCTATTGTCTGATCTGGGGCAACGCAGCCAATCCGGCCTCCAGGTCGCCCGGGATATGGTACGCCTTTATATTGATCCGAAGCTTTACCGGGAAGCGGTTGTCCTGCTGACCGGTATTCTGGAAAGCGGACCCGCCAGTCGCGATTTGAATTATCTGCTGGGCGTGGCCTATGAAGGACAGCAACGGCCGGCCAGTGCCATCCAGGAAATGGAGAAACTGATACCGCAGGACCGGTTTTATGATGATGCCGTCGTGCGCATTGCCTTTTTATACCAGGACCAGGAGCAGTCGGAAAAGGCCATTGCCCATATGCAACAGGCCATTGTTCAAAACCCAGCCAAGCCCGAATTCTACTTCTATCTGGGGACCCTCTATGAAGATGTCGGGGAACTGGACAAAGCCCTGGCCGCCCTGCTCGATGGGCAGGCAAAAGATCCCGAAAATGTAAAGATCCAATTTCGTCTCGGGGTTGTTTACGACAAAATGGGGGACAAGGTTGAATCCATCGCGGCGATGAAAAAGGTCATCCAGATGGATGCCGAACATGCCAGCGCCATGAACTATCTGGGATACACCTATGCGGATATGGGTAAAAATCTCGATGAAGCGGAAAGACTGATCACCAAGGCCTTGGAATACAAACCGAACGACGGATATATCACCGACAGTTTGGGCTGGGTGTACTTCAAACAGGGACGCTACGAAGAAGCCCTTGAAATACTGATAAAAGCGGTAGAGCTTGTATCCGACGACCCCATCATTCTCGAACATCTCGGGGATGCCTACCTGAAAATGGACAATCGTCGCAAAGCCCTTAAGAGCTACGAGTGGGCGCTTAAAGTCAAGGAGAAAGACCGGGAAGCGCTGGAGAAGAAAATCCAGGACCTAAAAGGAGGCCCGGCCGAGTGATGCACAGTCGCTGCATCTTGCTGGCCTTGATCCTCGCTTTGCAGACCGCCTGCGCCTCTGTGCCGGGGCCGGTTGATGCGCCCGGGGAAGACGGCGCTAAACTGGTTCGGATCCTTGAAAATGCCAACCGGACATTGACCATCTCTAAAGGCATCGGCCGCCTGAAACTTAACCATTCCGGCAGCCGTCAGCGCCTGCGGATCGCCTGGGTCAGCCAGGTGCCGAATAAAATTCGATTGACAGTTATAGGGCTCGATGGGCGCCCGTTGATGACCGCCGCCGCCAACGAAAGCGGATTTGCCCTGCAAGATCATACCAGCGGGACCTACCAAAAAGGTGCCCTGGAGGACTATCGCCTCAGGGCAGCCCTGAATCTGCCTCTGGACGTAAACAGTCTGTCCTTGATTTTAGCCGGCCGTCTCCCTGACTTTGCATATGACCGTGCTGTGGTTACATCCGGACGAACGGATGAGGAAGGCATTCTGGTACTGAAAAAGTGGTGGAACCGAATCGGGCGGGTCTACTTTCGAAAAGCGGTATCGGCCGGCTCCCGGCCGACCATCACCCGCATTGAAGCCTTCCGGCAAACCGGAGAAATGCGGTACAGCGCCGACATCGGCGCTACGCGGGAAGTGGGGGATTTTGTGGTGCCCAGGACCTTGACGATTCAATCCGGGACGACTGACCGCATCGTTCTGGACATAGACCGGTATTGGGTCAATGAACCTGTTGGACCGGAAACATTCAAGCTGCCGCCGCCGGAGTAAATTAGGTAGCGGGTATAAGGTATAAGAATTAAGGTGGAACGCACGGAACCAGGCGTCAGGCGTCTGGAGCCGAAATCGGGATCGGGACCGGGATCGAAACCAAAGGTTAAAGGGAAAATGGGTTTAGAGATCTTCAACCCTGAACCCAGAACGTTGAACGCGGAACCCCAAAGGGATATCTAGATGACCACAGGCCGCACCGTAATCGCCCTGGAAGCCCGTCTGCGGGACTGTCGCAACGTGATTACCTTAGGTGTGCGCCCCAATTTCAGTGACTACAACCGCGAGCAGGCGCGCAAGATCCGAGAGGCGCCGATTATTTATTATCCCACCGGTTTTTATGCCGATCTGTTCGACGCCATGGGCAAGACCACGTTTCCAAGTTATCACAATTACAAATGCGTCCAAGACAAGATTAAACAAACCGCCCTGTTAACCATGCTGGACATACCCCATCCCCGCACCCGGGTTTACTACGGGAAACATCAGAAAAGCAAAATCCGGGACCAGTTTGATTTTCCCCTGATCGCCAAAACACCGCGGGGTTCCGCCCTGGGGCGCGGTGTTTTTTTAATCAAGGACCAAGAGACCTTGCAGGCTTATTGCAACGAGCATCCCGTAGCCTATATCCAGGAGTATCTGCCGATTGACAGAGACATTCGGATCGTGGTGATTGGTGGACAGATCGTACATGCCTACTGGCGTAAAAGTCCGGAGGGCGATTTTCGAACCAATGTATTTTGCGGCGGGCAGATCCTGCTCGACGACGTGCCGGAGACAGCGCGCGAATTGGCCCGGCGGACGGCTCGGGCCTGCCAATGGAACGATGTCGGTATCGATATATGCCGGCATGCCGGTAGGTACTACGTGCTCGAGGCCAACATGAAATACGGCCGGGAGGGTTTCCGCCAGGCCGGCATCGATTATACCGCGTTGATGGAAAAGCTGATAGATGAAGGCACAATCTGACCGGTTACCCGGTGAAAAAGAGCTCATGGCCATTCACGACGCCCTGGATCGACGCGAGGCCCAATGGCTTTCGTCCCATGCGGCGGCCAGCAGCGTCGCGGTGCGGCGTAAACCGGAAAAGCGCCTGCAAGAGGGCTACCGGCAGCATTACGCCGTGGATGCCGATCGGATTCTGCACTCACGGGCCTATACACGCTACATCGATAAAACCCAGGTTTTCTCCCTGATCTGGAACGATCACATCACCCACCGGGTCCTGCATGTTCAACTGGTATCTAAAATTGCCCGGACGATCGGCCGTTTTCTGGGACTGAACGAAGACCTCATTGAAGCCATCGCCCTGGGGCATGACATCGGCCATGTCCCCTTTGGCCACGACGGTGAGAAAATCTTGTCCGGTCTCTGTCAGGCGGCCGGTATCGGCCACTTCCTGCACAATGTCCAAAGTGTCCATTTCCTGGAAACCGTCGAGCAGGGCGGTCAGGGATGGAACTTATGCCTTCAAACCTTGGACGGTATTCTCTGCCATGACGGCGAGGTTCGCTGCAGTCCGCTTAAACCCCATGCGGTTAAAACATTTGCAAGCCATGCAGCCGAGATTGAAAGCAAAATCGCAGATCCGCGGGTGCAGCTGGTCCCGATGACGATGGAAGGCTGTGTGGTTCGCATGGCGGACACTATCGGCTATATCGGCCGCGACATCGAAGATGCGGTGCGCCTGGGACTGATAACGCGCGCGGACCTGCCCCGGGATTGCCGGGAGCTACTCGGGGAGACCAACGGTACGATCGTCTATTCGCTCGTTACCGATCTGATTACCAACAGCCGCGACCAGGCCCATGTGGCGTTCAGCGACCAGGCGGCCCAAGCCGTGAATCGCCTCAAAGCGTTCAATCTGGAGAGAATATACCTGAATCCTAAAATCAAGGCCCACCTCAATACGGTTACCCGGCTATTTACTTTTTTATTTGAAACCTACCTTGCCGACCTGAAAAAAGACCGGCGGGAATCGGTTGTTTTTACGCGATTTCTGGATAACATGTCCCCGGATTATCGGAGCGGATACGACCATGCCCATATCGTTAAGGATTTTATCGCCGGCATGACTGACCGCTACTTCCTGGAGCAATGCCCTGAGCCGGATAGGCGCAAACTGGTGGACACGTATCGGGATACATTCTGATGCATTCACAGCGTACTTACCGCGAGCTGATGAACCAGGCCCACTTGGTTTCTTTTCGCACGGCGGTGCAGGAAACCGACCTCATGATCCAGGCCGAGCAAGATCTCAGTGCAGTCAGCCGTGATCTGGTGCTTCGCTATCGCGGCCATATCGAACGCTATATCGCCCGGCACAGGGAGTTTGCGCGCACCCTGGCCCCCTGGCCGGAGACCGGTCCGGTGCCGGCCATTATCGCCCAAATGGTAAGCGCCGGCCAGGCGGCCGGCGTGGGACCCATGGCAGCGGTTGCCGGCGCCGTGGCCGAGCAGGTGGGACACGGGCTGTGCAAGCATTCACGGGAAGTGGTCGTGGAAAACGGCGGCGACCTGTTTATCAAGCTTGAAAAGACCGCTACCGTGGGTATTTTCGCCGGCGATTCGCCACTGAGTCTAAGGCTCGGCGTCCAGATCGATTCCCGGGCACGGCCGGTGGCGGTGTGTACGTCCTCGGGAACGATCGGGCATTCGCTGAGTCTGGGTGTGGCCGATGCCGTGACGGTAATCGCCGACTCGTGTGCATTGGCAGACGCAGCTGCCACGGCCATCGGCAACCAGGTCACGTCACCGGAGGCAGTCACGCAGGCCATTGAATTCGGCCGCCGGATTGACGGCATCAAAGGTCTGCTGGTGATTTGCAACGAAACCATGGGGGCCTGGGGGGCTGTTGACCTCACGCGGCTCGGGGGAAAAAAAGGTTGAGTTTTCGGCTTTAAAAGCGTAGGATGGCCCGACGCGGAACTGATTGATATCTTAGGTTGTTTAGGTAGAAGACGGGAGAATGAAGGTTGGTGAGCCCAGGCTGCGGAAGGCCGGATCCGCAAGATTTTCCTTCAGCCTTCAGCCTTTGACCTGAAAACCTGAATCCGGCTGAACGGATCAAGGGGGGCGGGAAAACCGCCTTGGCAAGTACAGCTTCAAACGCTGAAAATGGAAAAAGAAGTATGGACACTATGTGGGCACCGTGGCGCATGGAATACATCCTAAGTGACAAGGAAGACGGATGCATATTCTGTAAGGCCCTGACCACGGATGATGACCTGACGTTGTACAAAGGTCCGCCTACCACGGTCGTGATGAACAAGTACCCTTATATAAATGGGCACCTGCTGGTCGCGCCCGTCCGGCACATATCGGGATTGGAACAGTTGGACGGCAAGGAGAAGCAAATCTTGCTGGATACCGTCGACAAGGCGGTGGCCATCCTCAAAGATGTGATGAACCCAGATGGGTTCAATGTGGGGTTGAACCTGGGGCGGGTTGCCGGCGCCGGTGTGGAGGAGCATCTCCACTTTCACATTGTCCCCAGATGGTTCGGTGATGTGAACGCCCTGACCGTATTCGCGGATGTCCGGGTCATTCCGGAACATATCCAGACCACATATGGCAATCTAAAACCGCATTTTGACAAAATGGAACTTTCCGGAGACTGAACATGAAAAAAATGAAAATAGCTTTCTGGATCCTTGTATTCGCTTTTCTCGGGTTGATCATCTACCAGAATAACGCTTTTTTCCGGGCCCCCTTGAGCCTGCAGGTAAACTTGGCTGTCAAAGCCTATCAAACCCCGGAATTGCAGATCTGGGTCTATTTTATCGGGGCGTTTATACTAGGGATCCTGCTGACCTACCTTTTCAGCCTGCCGGCGAAGTTCAGAGCCGGCAAGCACATCCGCAGTCTCAACGCAACCATTGCCTCGCAGCGGGATGAACTGACTGCTTTGAAAAATGAAGTGGCGGCAATGCGCAGCCCGGCGCCGGCCGCACCAGATCAAAATGAACCTGCACCGGTTAATACAGACAAGGTAGAGCCCCAAGAATAAACCGGGAATAGATGACCGCACCAAAAATCACGCCCATGCTGAAACAGTATCTGTCCCTCAAGGAACAGTACGAGGATGCGATACTGTTTTACAGGATGGGCGATTTTTATGAAATGTTCTTCGAGGATGCCCGCAAGGCTTCACGGGCCCTGGATATAACGCTTACCTCCCGCAATAAAAAGGACAAAGACCCGATCCCCATGTGCGGGGTACCCTGGAAAGCGGCCAAAAGCTATATCTCCCGCTTGATCGAGCAGGGGTTTCGCGTGGCCATCTGCGACCAGGTTGAAGACCCGGCCGCCAGCAAGGGGCTGGTGAAGCGCGAAGTGGTCCGGGTGGTGACGCCGGGCATGATCATCGAAGATGAACTGCTTGACGGCAAATCCAACAACTTCATCCTGGCGTTCGCCCTCAACGGGCAGCAGGCCGGTTTGGCCTGCCTCGATATTTCCACCGGCACGTTCCGCCTGGTGGAAACCAGCGATCATCCGGCTTTGCTGGACGAGGCTCTTAGAATTGCACCCCGCGAGGTTCTACTACCGGCTTCCTTCCGGACGGATGAAAGCTTCCGGCCCCTGATTCAGGCATTTGACGCGGCGGCCGTTACCTTCATTGAAGACGGGGCTTTTCGCTTTAAAAGCAGCCACGAAGCCCTATGCTGGCAATTCGGTACCCTTTCGCTGGAAGGTTTCGGATGTGACCAGCTCAAAGCCGGCGTGTCGGCCGCCGGCGCGGTCCTCCATTATGTCCGTGAAACCCAGAAACAGGATATAGAACATCTGGCCGGCATCGAAACCTATTCCCTGGACGACTATCTCATCATCGACGATTTGAGCTGCCGCAACCTGGAACTGGTCAAGAATATCCACAGCGGTACCCGTAAAGGAACCCTGCTCAGCATCCTGGACCAGACGGTCACGACCATGGGCGGGCGCCTGCTGAACCGCTGGTTGCGGTATCCCTTGATCGATCCGGAACGAATCAATGCGCGGCATGCGGCCGTGGCGGAGGCGCTGCAGGATTTGAGTGCGACCCGCATCGTACGCCGGTCTCTGGATGAGGTGCATGATCTGGAACGGTTGTGCAGTAAAATTTCCATGGGACATGCCAATGCCCGGGACCTGACCGCGCTGAAACAGTCCCTGATGGCTCTGCCGGGAATTTTAACCGAGCTGGCCGGTTTTGAATCAGCCCTGTTCACCTGGCAGGCGGAAACCGATGTCTTTCGCGATATCGCGGATTTGATCGAACACGCTATTCGGGAAGATGCCCCCCTGGTCATCCACGAAGGCGGCCTGATTAAAACCGGCTTCAGCGCCCAGCTCGATGAACTGATCAGCATCAGCCGGGAGGGTAAGGGGTGGCTGGTAAAATTGGAAGCGCAGGAGAAGGCCGCTACCGGCATCAATTCACTGAAGGTGCGCTATAACAAGGTGTTCGGATACTACCTCGAGATCCCCAAAACGCAGGTCGACGCCGTGCCGGACCATTATGTTCGCAAGCAGACCCTGGTCAACGCGGAGCGTTACATCACCGACGAACTCAAAAAATTTGAAACCCGGGTGCTCAATGCCGATGAAGAGCGGTCTACCCTGGAATATGAGCTGTTTAACGACATTCGCGGGCAGGTTGCGGAAAAGATACCGCAGTTACAGGCCATGGCCCGTTTTCTGGCCCGGGTTGATTGCCTGCTCAGTTTTGCCGAATCTGCCGACCGCAACGACTACCATCGGCCCGCCATTAACACCGCGGGCCGCATCGAGATCGACCACGGGCGCCATCCCGTGATCGAAAAAATGATTACCGGAGAGCGGTTCGTACCCAACTCCATCAAGCTGGATGATGAGGCGGACCAGGTCCTGGTCATAACCGGTCCCAACATGGCCGGCAAATCTACCGTGCTGCGCCAGGTGGCTTTAACGGTTCTGATGGCCCAGGCAGGGTCCTTTGTCCCGGCCGGCAGCGCGGATATCAACGTGACCGACCGAATTTTTACCCGGGTCGGAGCCCTCGACAACCTGGCCCAGGGCCAGAGCACCTTTATGGTCGAGATGCAGGAAACGGCCAATATTCTCAACAGTGCCAGCAATCGCAGCCTGGTGATCATGGATGAGATCGGGCGGGGCACTAGCACCTACGACGGGCTGAGCATTGCCTGGGCGGTGGCCGAATATCTCCACGATTTCAAAGAAAAGGGTGTCAAAACGCTCTTTGCAACGCACTACCACGAACTCACTGAACTGGCGAAAATTAAAACACGGGTCAAAAATTACAATATTGCCGTCAAAGAGTGGAACGACGAGGTGATCTTCCTGCGCAAACTTGTAGCAGGCGGCACCAATCGCAGTTACGGCATCCAGGTGGCCAGGCTTGCAGGGGTGCCCCTGAAAGTGATAAACAAAGCCAAGAAGATCTTGTTCGAAATAGAAAACGAAGCCGGCCATCTCAAGCGGGCCAATCAGGATCTCGCCGCGGGCAACCGCCCTTTGGAAGGGCCGACCCAGCTAAACCTGTTCCAATCGGTCGAAAGCGCTATCCTAAATGAGCTGCGCAGTATGGATATCTCGACCACAACGCCCTTGGAGGCCCTGACCCTGTTGAGCGACCTGCAGGAAAAAGCTAAAAAAACAGAACCTTAAGTCGAAATGTACTTCTCACTCACAACCTCTGCCGCTAGCTTGCTACCCTTAATGGGACCCGGCCGCCGAACCCGCCGCCGTTCTTTTGCGGGCCTGCTCGCCGGTGGCCTGCTACTGGTAACGCTTTGCCTGGCAGGCACGCCCGGCCTGGCCGCCAATCCCCGGGAGGCGTTCTTCCGCGCCCAGAATTGCTACGAAGACCTGCGCCAGCATCCGAAGAAGCAGAAATACCGTTCCCACTGGTTCACCTGTATCGAGAAATTCCGCTCGGTCTACAACCAGGATCCTGACGGACGCTGGGCGCCGGCCGGGCTCTACAATACGGGCAAGCTATACCTGGAGATGTACAAAAAAAGCTACCGCAAGGCAGATCTCCAGGAGGCCCAAGATCTGTTCCGGCGCATCACCCTGCGGTTTCCGCGCAGCGACTATACCCCGAAAGCCCGGGCCGCCCTCGCGAAAATTGCGGCCTCCGGAGCCCCAAAGACCGTCAAACTGCCGACGGCCGCCCCGGCCGATTCAGCCTATGGCCGGGCTCAGGCGGCTTACGAGAAGTTGAAGCGAAATACGAATTGGCACAAGTATCGCGATAAATGGTTTGACGTAATCCGCAGGTTTGAGAATGTCTACAAGGACGATCCCCAAGGGCCGGCCGCGGCCGCCGCACTTTACACCACGGGCGAACTTTACGTCGGCCTTTCTAAAAAATCTCACCTGACTTCCGACCGGCGTGAAGCGCGGGACATATTCAACCGGGTGGTGAGCCGTTTTGACGGCAGCCCCTATGCAGAAAAAGCCCGACAACAATTGGCGACCCTGAAGCAACCCAGCCGCCCGAAGCCATCCACCGCGACCATTACCAAACAAGTCAGCCAAAAAAATCTGCAGGCGGCCTTCAACCGGGCCGAAAAAAGCTACCGTTCCCTGGTGAAATCCAAAAAACGGTCCGGTCGCCGTGATCTGTGGAAACAGGTGATCGGAAAATTCGAGGATGTCTACGACCGCGATCCCAACGGACCCTGGGCGGCCGCTGGCCTCTACCGGGCCGGAGAGTGCTACCTGGAGTTGCATAAACGCAGCTTTGTGGCCGCAGACCGGGAGAACGGCCTGGACCGACTGGCCCAGGTTGTCGAAGAATTTCCCACCAGCGCATACAGCTCCAAAGCGACCAAAATTTTAGTTAACCTGGGACGCGACGTGCCGATCGCTGTCGCGTCCAGCCCGGTGAAGCCATCCCATCAGCCGCCCGCTCAGACCAAAGACGCTATCGCACAGCAGATCTTCAAGGCCGATAGCGCTCGTAAAACCGGGCGGGAGTTGCTGAAGACCAAAGCCGTACCGGGTGTCGCCATGGTAACCGGATTACGCTACTGGTCGAATCCGAGTTACACGCGCATTGTGATCGATGCCGATAGCGAGGCCGCCTATACCCATCGCCTGCTCAAAAAAGACATCGCCATCAACAAACCCCAGCGACTGTATGTAGACCTGAATAAGGCCAGGCTGGATCGTGGGACCAAACGAAATGTCCCGATTAACGACAACCTGTTGAGCGATGCCCGCGCGGGTCAGTACGATCAGGATACCGTCCGGGTGGTGGTCGATATAAAATCCTTTAAGAACTACAAAATATTCCCGCTGAAAAACCCTTTCCGGATCGTCATCGATGTCCGCGGACAAGAGCAGAAACCCAAAGTAGCCAAACGCAAAACCAGCCCCGTCAAGATAAACGGTAAAGTTCCGGCCGGCGCTATTGCCCGGCAATTATCTTTAGGCGTGAAACGCATCGTGATCGATCCGGGTCACGGGGGGCGGGATTTTGGCGCGCCCGGGTACTACAAGGGCGTCCATGAGAAGGACATCGTCCTGCAAATCGGATTGAAACTGGCCGCCAAACTTCGGAAGGAACTCGGCAGTGAAGTGTTGATGACCCGGACCACCGACAAATACCTCACCCTGGAAGAACGCACGGCCTTTGCCAACACCAAGAATGCAGATCTGTTTATTTCGATCCACACCAACGCGCACGATGACAGGCGGGCTTACGGTATCGAGACCTATTTTCTCAACCTGGCCACGGACGAGGACGCTATCCGCGTGGCTGCTTTTGAAAATATGACCTCGACCAAGAATATCAGTGATCTGCAGACCATTCTGACCGATCTCATGCAAAACGCGAAAATAAATGAATCGAGCCGCTTGGCCGGCAATGTCCAGGACGGGTTGTATAAAAACCTGAGAAAGCACTATCAGAAAGTACGTTCCAAGGGTGTCAAACAGGCGCCTTTCTACGTGCTGCTCGGGGCCGAGATGCCGGCGGTATTGATAGAGACCTCTTTCATCAGCAATCCGCGCGAGTGCAAGCGTCTGAAAAGTTCCCGATACCAGCAGAGGTTGAGCGATGGTATCGCCAATGGGGTCAAGGGCTATATCAAAGAGATAAACCCCACTGCGTTTAAAAAGCCCAAAGGCAAGCAAGGCTGACCCTTTTGGGGGCCAGCTTCAAAACAGAAGAAACAGTAAGCTGACAATGTAAAATCACTCTTAACTTGGAGGCGTAACATGGCGTACGAAAATATACTGTACGATGTTAAAGACGGTATTGCAGTGATAACCTTTAATCGACCCAAGGCCCTGAATGCGCTCAATGGTGCCCTGCTGGACGAATTGGCCCAGGCTTTGGGTGGTATCGCGGAGAACGAAGACATCCGGGTACTGGTGCTGACCGGCGCCGGTGAAAAATCATTTGTGGCCGGGGCGGACATCACTGAAATTGCCAAGTGTAATACCCTGCAGGCCAAGCTATTTGCCCGCAAGGGGCAGGCCGTCATCAGCCGGCTACAGGAACTGGCCATACCGGTCATTGCCGCTGTGAACGGATTTGCGTTGGGTGGTGGCAGCGAGATGGCCCTGGCCTGCGATTTTATTTACGCTTCCGAAAACGCCATGTTCGGTCTGCCCGAGATCACCCTGGGCATTATACCCGGTTTCGGCGGCACCCAGCGCCTGCCCAGGCTGGTGGGTCTGAACCGCGCCAAGGAGATGATATTCACCGGTAACATGCTGCCGGCCGCCGAAGCCTTCAGCATCGGGATGGTCAACAAGGTCGTGCCCCTGGATACCCTCATGGAGGAGACCCTCAAAACCGCCAACGCCATCGCGGCCAAGGGCAAAGTCTCTTTGCGGGCCGCCAAACAGGTCATCAATTCCGGTATTCATGTAGACTTGGCAACCGGTTGTGCCATGGAGGTGGACGCATTTGCCCTGTGCATGGCCAGCGAGGATGCCAAGGAAGGTACCACGGCCTTTCTGGAAAAGCGCAAAGCCGAGTTCAAGGGCGGTCTTGAGGGATAAATAAGAGGTTCAGGGGTTCAGGGGTTCAGGGGTTCAAAGGTTTTCAACCCGGAACCTTGAACCCAGAACGAGGAACCTAAGAGGGCTTTAAGATTTGACATAATCATATGAATTGGTTTATATTTCTCCAACCTGCCGGACCATACCGGGCATGGCAGACCATCCGGATTTGACTTGGTTTAGCGTTTATGTCGGACAATAAAAGCAATTTTCAGGTTGTCTGGGGGATTGCCCTGGTCACGATGGGCATCATGTTTTTCTTCAGGATCCCCCAGGTGATACCGGAAATCGAACAGATCGGGACGTTTTCATCTGCCATAGGGTTTATCAAGTTCTGTCTCTATTTCATTGCGGTGATGTTGATTGCCGGCGGCGGCAAGAAACTCCACCGACAGTTTTTTGACCGGGACAAGGAAGCGGATTCACCGGACCCGTAGCGAATAATTGCTAACATAAGGGGTGACACATGGCGGCAGAGCCAGCAACAGCAGACAACAAATCAGATGTCGACCTGCAGTCGGAGGTGGAATACCGCACCAAACTGCAGGAAATCTGCAATAAGATCTATGCTGCTAAAAACCTGGACGACATCCTCATCAATCTTAGAGATGAAATTACCGGGCTTTTCGAGGCGGAACGAATTACCGTCTATGTGGTGGATGGTAAAACCCGCGAACTGGTGTCCCGGTTTAAATCCGGGGCCGAGGTTGCCGAAATCCGCATTCCGGTTTCCCCGAACAGTATCGCCGGCTGTTCGGCCTTCAAGCAGAAACTGATCAACATCAAGGATGCCTACGACGCAGCCGAACTGAAAGCCATCGACCCGAAACTGAAATTCGATTCGAGCTGGGACCAGAAAACCGGGTTCACTACCAAGGCGGTCCTGGTGTTTCCGATTATCTACAAGAAATTTCTCCTGGGCGGCATCCAGATGATCAACCGCACCTCGGGCGACGCCTTCAATGCCATTGACGAATGGGCCGTGGAAGAGCTGGCCAAGATTCTGGGTATAGCCCTTTACAATCAAAAACGCATGGCCCGCGGGGGCCGGCCGACCAAGTTTGACTATATCCTCGAAAACCACATTCTGACCCGCAAGGAATTGGACAAAGCCATTACCCAGGCGCGCCAGCGCAAAGAGCCCATCGAAGACATCCTGATGGGCGACCTCAAGATTCCCAAGGCGGAAATCGGGAAATCATTGTCGAAATTCTATAAAGTCCCGTTTGTGGAATACAACAAGAATACGCCTATTCCCGGTGAATTACTGACCAAGCTCAAAGTACCGTTTATGAAAAACAACGCCTTTGTGCCACTCCGGGTCGAAGACGGCAAGGTCATCATTGCCATTGACAACCCCAATGATCTCCAGCGCATAGACAGTCTCAAAATGCTCTTTCCCGGTAAGCCGATCGGATTTTGTGTGGCCCTCAAACCCGACATCATGGAGTTCATCAACCTCTTTACCCAGGACGAGAAAGAGCTGGCCTCCATGGACGACATCCTCTCGCAGCTCGAAGCGGACGAAGATGAGATGGAAGATGAAATCGGCGGGGTTGGCGAAGAGGACAGCGCCGTCGTCCAATTGGTCAACAAGATTATCATTGATGCCTTCAACCGGGGGACCTCGGATATTCATATCGAACCGTATCCCGGCAAGCAGAACACCCAGGTACGGATTCGCGTGGACGGCGCTTGCACCGTTTACCAGACCATTCCCTACCAGTACCGGAACGCCATCGTTTCCCGTATCAAGATCATGTCGGACCTGGACATCGCCGAACGCCGCAAACCCCAGGACGGCAAGATCAAGTTCAAAAAGTTCGGCGGACTCGATATCGAGCTGCGTGTGGCCACGGTTCCCACCCAGGGCGGTCTTGAGGATATCGTCATGCGTATCCTGGCCGCCGGCGAGCCGATTCCACTGGATAAACTGGGGCTGACCCAGCAGAACTTCGATAACTTCGTCAGCGTCATCACCCAGCCTTACGGCATCATATTTGTGTGCGGTCCCACCGGTTCCGGTAAAACGACCTCCCTGCACAGTGCCCTTGGCTATATCAACAAAGTGGAAACCAAGATCTGGACGGCGGAAGATCCCGTGGAAATCACCCAAAAGGGCCTGCGCCAGGTCCAGGTCAAGCCGAAAATCGGGTTTGATTTCTCATCCGCCATGCGCGCCTTTCTGCGGGCCGATCCGGATGTCATCATGGTGGGCGAGATGCGGGACAAGGAAACCACCTCTATCGGCATCGAGGCGTCCCTTACCGGTCACCTGGTGTTTTCCACCCTGCATACCAACAGTGCCCCGGAAAGTATCACCCGTCTGCTCGACATGGGCATGGACCCGTTCAACTTTGCCGATGCGATCTTGTGCATTCTGGCCCAGCGGCTGGGCCGCACGCTCTGCAAGAACTGCAAGACGGAATACCACCCCAGCGAATCCGAGTATGAAGAGCTGGTCCGGGAATACGGCAGCCAGGAGCTTTTTGATAAATACGTCAACATTCCCTACACCGATGATCTGAAAATTCATAAGATCAATGGTTGCGACCGGTGCAACAACTCCGGCTACGCCGGGCGCTGCGGCCTGCATGAACTGCTCATGGGCACGGATGAAATGAAAAACAAGATTATGAATACCGCCCCGGTGGAAGACCTCCTGGGGCAGGCCCTGGGCGACGGCATGACCACCTTGAAACAGGATGGCATCGGCAAAATCTTCGGCGGCCTGCTGGATCTGATTCAGGTGCGGAAGGTCTGTATAAAGTAGAGAAAAGGGTTCAAGGGTTCGAGGGGCCAAGGGGTCAAGGGTTCAAACCCCAGAGTCGGGGTCTTTTCAAAAGCACAACCCGGTCAAGAAAACCGGGGTTTTCTATTTAGTGAAACTGTCTTTTTTGTTTTCCCGCTTACAGTTGACTCCGGACGCCTGACTCCAGACACCTGAAGCCCGACCTCCGGCCTCCGACTTCCGACCTCCGGCTCTCAGCCTTCAGTCTTCACCCTTCTGACTGATAATCTCCTGACGCTCCACCATCACGCCTTTTGTCGCTTTTTCAAACCGGATGACCTGCTTCAGGTAGTAATCCCGGTTTTCGGTGGCCAGGTGCAGCGCTTGCCTGCCGGCCTGCAGGGCCTGTTTGAAAGCTCCATTGACGTAGTAACTTTCCGCCAGGGTATCCAGGACATGGGAGCGCGGAAACAGTTCCGCTGCGGCCAGGGCCAGTCGCAAGGCCTGCGCCGGCTGCCGGAGGGTTTCATCTTCGCAGGTGGCATACAGCCAGGCCAGGTTATTGAGTGCTTCGGGAAAGTCCGGTCGCAATTCGATGGCCTGCTGGTAGCTTGCCATGGACTCGGCGAACATGCCTTTGGTGAGGTACACTGTGCCAAGGTCGTAATGCAGCCCGGGGTTTTCCGGCGACTTTTCCATTTCCAGGACAATCAACTTTTCCAGAAAATCGTTGGTCAGTTGTTCGGTTGGTATGCGCGGTGTCAGGAACCAGCCGATGCCCACCACCAGGCAGAGAAAGAGGCCATAGGTCAGCATACTGTTTTTCAACTTGCGGTCATGGCGTTTGATAAAGCGTCGGTCCTGTTCACACTGTTGCAGGAATGTAATCCGCTCGGTGATGCTGAAATGGTGCCAGTTGGGCTTATCCGGTGACTGACCGCTGGTAAGGGCCACTTTTTGAAGTGAGCGGATGAGCGGGATGGCGGTCGGCAAGAGATCGAAGACATAGGCATCCGCCTGACGTTCGAAATTTCGGATGAAATAGCCAAACAGGTACCGAAAATAGATGATGAACAAAAGTATAAAGATAATATTGAAAAGCGCATACACGGCCGGATAGGACACCGAATTGAACAAATTAGCCGACAATAGGAGGTAATTCAGGTAGCTGACCAGGAAGATCAGGATATCCTGCAGGGCGTAAAAGATTACCAGGAAACCAAGGAAGAAAAGCAGGTAGAACTGCAGATGATGTTTTTTGACGTGCCCGATCTCGTGCGCGATCACCGCGTCGATTTCGTCGAGACTCAGGTTTTGCAGCAGGGCATCGGTCACCAGGATGTAACGAAATTTGTCTACCAGGCCCATGACGCCGGCAGTGAGCATACGGCCCCCGAAGATAGGCCAGCTCAGGATATTCGCATACGTAACCCGGGCCTTCCGGCAGAGCGCCTCGATCCGGTCCCGGTACAGACCGGCTTCCAGCGGGCGGCAGCCCCAGAAGCGTTGGATCATGGCCGGGGCAGCGATGGCTATGGCCAGCAGGAACACAACGAAAAAGGCAATTTCCCCGGCCGGATTGCCCTGGATGTTTTTGATGAAATCAAAGGGCAGCAGGCTCAGCAGATCCGTCGTCAGAGAAATGATAAACCAGGGTATCAGCACCGGAATGGAAAAAGCGATATTAGACCGGATATATCCGCGCCGGGATTCGCCAATACCGCCGAGCATACGCCCGATAGGGTGGGCATGGTACCAGATAATGGCCAGGTAGCTGATAAAAAGAGCGATGAATACAGCAGCGCCCAAGGTTGGCAGGTGGGCGAAGAGAGGGATACGCACCAGAAAGGAGGGCAGGTTGAGCCCGTAAATGTTTATCGTAAACAAACCAATCGCCAGTACAGACAAGCGCCCCTGTATATTCGAGAACCGGTAGTCCAGATTGATTCGGCCGGTCCCGGCTGATTGGCGTTGCAGCTGTCTGAACACCATTGCTACCAGGCCATAGAATAGTCCGGTCAAGGCTATAAACGTTAGCAAGGTTTCCGCGGGACCCAGGTTGGTTTTCGAGGATGGCTGATAGGTCGAGTAAATCAGCAGAACAACAATAAAGTAGATGAAATTTCCGAACATTATTAAATTTAATACCCTTTAAAAGAGAGTCAAATACTGACCTGATACCAATGGGTAAGAATTGCACCAAACAAGAAGCTGGTGAATTCAGTGATTTAATTCGGTGACAGTAAATTGGCTGTTGGAAACTAAATTGTCCAACATCAAATATGCGCCGCTAGAGAGACTTTTTACTTCCTCGGAAACGATCTCAAAGAGTGGGTTTTGAGGGAAGGTCAAGGCGGACGTGGAATTCAAATCCGAGGAATACTAACAGTATTTCGAGGGTTTGGATTTTTGGGCCAACGCCGAGATTGCCCAATAGACATTCTTTGCGGTCGTTTCTATTTGAAATAACGTTCTTTTTCAGAGTAAATACATCCACAATACTGCTGGCGGTACATACCGAGCCGCTTGGATTCGGTTACCCCTATCTTCCAGCCTTCCCGAAAGTCATGATAGTGAAAAGCGACCCCTGTGGCGGCGGCCACCGCCTTGCCGATTTCAACGATCGCAGCATGATTCTGGAATTTGCTGTAGAGCAGGGTGCTGGAAAAACAGTCGAATTTGCCCTTTTTGGCTACCAGGGCGGTGGCTGTCAGGCGCCGGTGATAGCAGATCCGGCAGCGGTCGGCTTCGCGGAAAACGATGTCGCGTAAAAAGCCCTTTACATCGTAACCTTCCTGGACAATCACTTTGAATCCGCAGTCATCCGCGTAAGCCTGCAATGTTGCCTGGCGCCGCAAGCATTCGGTGTAGGGATGGATGTTGTGCCGGTAGAAATAGCCCATCACCTCCATACCCTCGTCGCGGAGCACTTGGACCGGGTATATCGAACACGGACCGCAACAGGTATGTAGCAAAAGCTTCATGATCGTTCTCCGAAGATGGCGGTGCCAATACGCACCAGGGTGGCCCCTTCGGCAATGGCCGCTTCAAAGTCGCCGGTCATGCCCATGGAGAGCTCATGCATGGCAACACCGGGAATGGTCAGACTGCGGATATGATCGCGCAGCTGTCTTAATTCTTGAAAATAGGGCCGGGCTCTATCCGGGTCGTCAAAAAAGGGCGGCATGGTCATCAAACCTTGCAGCGACAGGTTTGGCAGGTCGCTTATCGCCGTGACCAGGTCGACAGTCTCTTCGCTGGAGGTGCCCGATTTTGTGGCTTCGGCGGAAATGTTTACCTGGACCAGTACCGGTTGAACCTTGTCGATCTTGGCTGCCTGCTTGTTCAGCTCCCGGGCCAGTTTGGGAGAATCGACCGAGTGGATCAGGTCGAAGAGTTTGACAGCATATTTGGCCTTGTTGGACTGCAGGTGTCCGATGAAGTGCCACTGGGCCCCGGAGCCGGACAACGCATCCACTTTCTCCCTGGCTTCCTGGATATAATTTTCGCCAAACAGGTTCAAACCGCCAGTCAGGGCTTTTTGCACGCTGGCAACCGGTTTGGTCTTGCTGACCGCCACGAGCCGGATATCATCCGGCGAACGCCCGGCTTGCTCAGCCGCAGCGGCAATCCGATTTTGTATTTCAGCGATTCTATCTTTCAATGTATTAATTCCCGTCGAATATCCTGCAATACACTTTATGTTTGTCAGTTCGGTTTTTGGAGCGTCATCCCGGCGCAGGCCGGGTCCAGGGGAATATCTAGTTTTCTGACCTCTGATCTCCGACCTCTTGTTTTTTCTTCAGCCTTCAGTCTTCAACCTTCCAACCTCAACAACCCCCTGCTCAATCAGGTACTCGATTACCTCGCACACCGGGAGCCCCACCACATTGGTGTAAGACCCCTGAATGCTGCGAACTATAAAGGTCCCGATACCCTGGATCGCGTAGGCGCCGGCCTTGTCAAAGGGTTCTTTCGTCTGAACATACCACTCAATTTCACCATCCGAAAGGCTTTTGAATGTCACGGCGGTCGTGATCGTAGTCGCATAGCGGTGTTTGGCCACGGGGCAATGGATGGCAAAACCGGTCATTACCTCGTGGGTTTGACCGCTCAATTGACGCAGCATCTGGCGGGCCGAGTCCTCGGAATCGGGTTTGCCGAGGATATCGTTGTCTATCACGACAATAGTATCGGCACCAATGACCCAGTTGTCGGGATACCGGGCGGCGATATCCGCGGCTTTGGCATCCGCCAGCCGGCGGGCGTATTCCTCGGGCGCACAGACCGGTACGGCGGCCTCGTCGACTGTGCTTGGAATGACGTCGAAGGTCAGCCCTGCCTGTTCCAGCAGATAACGCCGGCGAGGCGATTGGGATGCAAGTATCAGTTTTTTTTGATTTTCCATGGTCCTCAAATATCAGATGCGTCTTTCTTTGACAAGTCGCGATCGGTTGGATGAACAGAAATCGCAGTACCGGTCATCCCGGCGAAGGCCGGGATCCAGGAGGTCTTGAACTTACCTGTAGCGACTCTTTATTATCCTACCATTGGTACCAGTTGGGTGTCTCGCCAGTAAACCTGAATGCCGGAGCGAGTCCGGCATGACAACCGCTTTCAAGCTTACAGCTACAACAAGCATAAAACTTGTGGTAAGATCCCAGACCCTGATTGCAATGTTTTCCGGGAGGCACACTTGGGTCATATACTGATACTAGGCGCCGGCAAGTTTGGCCGGAAGGCCGCGCAAGTTTTATGCGGACAAAAAAACAATCGCATTACCTTGGTGGATGCAGATGTGGATCGTGGAAAAGGTGTTGCGGCTGTGGGCGCCCAATTCGAGTGCGCTGACAGTATTTCTTATCTGGCCGAAAGATTGAAGAGTGCGGACCCGCCGGATTGGATCGTCCCGGCCGTAACGTTACACGTGGCTTTCGAATGGTTGCGGACGACCCTGCCGGAGGAAGCCGGTCTGGAGTTGCTGCCGGTGCCAGCAGCCGTGCGTGCCCAACTTCCCAATCCGATGGAGGGCGAGGGCCACCAGGTCTATGCCAGCTATGCCGATTTCATCTGCCCGGATGATTGCCCGGAGCCGGCGGAGATATGCACTTATACCGGCCAAGCCAGACGGGGAATTCTTTACCGTGAACTGGCACGCATTGAGTATGCCGACTATACCCCCGTGGTGGTCCGCAGCCGGCAGTTGACGCCCGGACTGGGCGGATTCCGACCGGATGATCTGTTTACCGCCCTGGGAGAGACAGTGAGTGCGGGCGGCCCGGTACTGCTGAGCACCGCCTGTAAATGTCACGGAGTCATACAAGCTTTCCGGATTACATAATTGCTTGCCTTGACGGGCGTTTTACGCTAAAAAGCCGCATTCATAAAAGCCATTTTTTTATGGCTCAAAGGCGTTTTTGGAATAAAAATTGAGGATCCACTTCAGGAATGCATTTCAGTTCAAGATCAAGGCGGCCGTGAGGTTTCACCCTTAGGAATACATCAAGTATTTCGAGGACTTAAACCGAGCGCCCAACGCCGAGTTTGGACCAAAAGGCATTCTGATAAATAGTTTCAGGAGCCATCTCAGGGATGGATTTTGATTCAAGGTCAAGGCGACCGTGAGGCTCAACCCGGAGGAATACTAATAGTATTTCGAGGACTTGAACCGAACGCCCAACGCCGAGATTGGATTAAAAGACTTCCCTGAGTTGGCTCCTGCCCGGGTGGCGGAACTGGTAGACGCAAGGGACCTAAAATCCCTCGGAGCTAAGCTCTGTACGAGTTCGATTCTCGTCCCGGGCACCATCACATAGCCTAATCCACAATTGGCCAAGACAGGGCACTTTGAGAGATAATCAAAGGGCCTTGTCACTTTTTGGACTGCCTTAGAAACCCATTTAGGCACCTACACGCACAGCACAGGTAGATACCGCATGCCAAAATAGTATCAATTAGAACTTTGGGCGATAGTGTTTCCAAACAAGAGATTGCACCGGTTTTCAGTGGGTACCTGCTGTCATGTTTTACTTGACCCGGTTATAGACTCGCTTTATAGTGAATGATACCACAATGTGGTATCTTCTACCTGCATTTCAACTTGAATTCCGTGCTGCCTCGCGCCTCTACTATTCTTCAAGTAAAGAAATCTCAATTACCCAGGAAAAGTAGAATGTCAATAAATTACAGTGATTTAAAAAAATCAGTGATCTTTAGCATCACCCTTGTTTTGATGATAGTGGGGTGTGAGAAAGGCAGTGAGTACAAGCAAGTCGATTTTTCCAAGAAGAAGATTGCAGTGACCCAGCCGGCACCTTCTGGCCCGGCAACCAAATCAACCAGTTTGCGCGTCGCTGTCGCGGCGATGATATCTCCCAAGGAAACCATTAAGTTTTATAATGAACTGTTGACCTATATCGGCGATCAGGTCGACCGGGATATCGAACTGCTGCAACGCAAGACATATGTTGAGGTCAATGAACTGTTTCCGCAGCGCAAGATTGACATGGCATTCGTCTGCACCGGACCCTATGCTAACCAGCGCGATACCTATGAATTCGAGGCCGTGGCCACGCCGGTCGTGCGGGGAAAGCCTTACTACCATTCCTACCTGATCGTCCATCGCGACAGTGATATCAAGAATCTGACAGCTCTGCGACGGCAGACATTTGCATTCACGGATCCCGATTCCAACACGGGATCTCTGGTTCCGACCTTTTGGCTGCACGAGATTGATGAAACGCCGGCCACGTTTTTTAAAAGCACGGTTTACACATACAGCCACGATAATTCAATTATGGCCGTTGCCAAGGGATTGGTTGCCGGGGCTGCCGTGGACAGTCAGATATGGGAGTATTTCCAGGAGAGTGCATCTTTCTATACTTCACAAACCCGGATTATACGAAAGTCCGCCCCTTTTGGAAGTCCACCCCTGGTGGTTTCCACACACATGGAAGCTGGCTTAAAGGATCATATCCGAGATGTGGTTCTGAACATGGGCAAGAATAAGACGGGCCGGGCGATATTAAAGAAACTTATGATAGACGGATTTGTGGCTCCCGATGAAAGCTGGTATCAGCCGGTTCGGGACATGTCAGCGACCCTACATGCCGGAAAGGGGTAACGGGTGCACTTTCGCAGCCTTAAAAACGCATTGCTGGTATCCGTCACGATCATTGTGGTCTACACGGGCCTTTTGATCTCAATGATTCTCACGGAAAGATTCAGCTCCAATTTAATTGCGGCCGCTGAAGTGCGGGCTGAAGCCATCGCCAAAAAACTGGCCCTCGACCTGACCGACCTGATCCTGATCAACGATGTAGTTGCAGTCCAGAAGATGATTGAGGATCAAATCACCAGCGATGCAACCGTAGCCTATCTCTTCATTGTCAACCGGGACTATCAGGTAGTGGCCCACACGTTCAAGGACGGCATACCAAGTGCCCTCATTGAACTGAACTTACCCCGCCCAACTGAAAAACGCAGTCAAATAGTAAAGATCAATTCTGAACAAAAAGAACGGTTCATTGATGTCGCCTTACCGATCTTCGGTGGCCGGGCCGGTACCCTCAGGGTGGGCCTGGCGGAGGCACCCTACCGCGAACAGGTCGCTGCGATGTGGATTTCCATGGCGCTGTTGACCCTGGCCATACTGGGGCTAGCACTTGTTATAACTAATATTCTCATCAGCCGGCTGCTGCGGCCGCTTACACAGCTCAAGATTGCGGTTGCAACCATTGACGAAAAATCGGTGGATACCCAGTTGGATATTCAGGGACGGGAAGAGGTGGCTGCTCTCACCGATGCCTTCAACGGCATGCTCGCTCGGGTTAAAAACTATTTGGCCAAAATAAACCAATCAAACGAACAACTGGAAGCCAAGAACGTCGAACTCGACAGAGCCCAGAAACAGTTGTCCGCCTCATTGACCTTTTCGCAGCATATCGCGGCCTTATCGACACTCAACGAATTAAGCGAATATGTCATCGGAACGCTGCGTTCCATCGTGCGGTGCCGTAACATGTCGATCGCGGTTCTGGACGAAAACCGCAAAACCCTGCTGTACATTACCCCAGATGCTGCCACCCCCATGTATGCGGAGGCGTTCGCACAATTCACAGGCCTGGTAAAAGGGGTGGGCGAATTCGGATGGCTGGCAGGTGACCAGTTGGCCAAGCTGCCCCTGCCTGAAAAGATGAATGCCGCCGGCAGGGTGGCTTTGTTCCCTTTCCACTATGAAAAGCGCCCGCTGGGCGCCCTGTTGGTGGCCTGCACTGATCATTGCCATTGTGTCAGAAACGAGCTGAGAATGGTGTCCCTGCTAATGAATCAAACCGCAGGGGCCCTGAATCGTGCCCTGATTGGTGAACAGGCCATGCATTCGCTTCGGACCCGTGTTGAAGAAGCGTCGGCTTACGGTGACATTGTAGGCCGCAATCCAAAATTGCAGGTTGTCTATCAACTGATTGAAGACGTGGCGCCAACGGATGCCAATGTCCTGATCCTGGGTGAAAGTGGTACCGGCAAAGAACTTGTGGCCAAAGCAATCCACAAATCAAGTGAGCGAAAGGGCCGGGCCTTTGTTGTGATCAATTGTTCGGCATATCCATCCACACTATTGGAAGCGAATTGTTCGGTCATGAAAAAGGCGCCTTCACCGGCGCCACCCGGCAGAAGATCGGCCGCTTTGAACAGGCGCACGGCGGGACGGTTTTTTCTCGATGAAATCGGTGATATTTCATTGACAGCCCAGATCAAACTGCTGCGGGTCCTCCAGAACCATACCATTGAACGGGTAGGGGGCGAGCGGTCCATAGTGGTCGATGTACGCATCCTGGCAGCCACAAATCGCAGGCTTGAAGAAGAGGTCAAATCCGGCCGTTTTCGCGAGGATCTTTTCTACCGGCTCAATGTGATCCCCATTCATATCCCGCCTCTGCGGGAGCGCCGCAACGACATCCCGCTTCTGGCCAACCATTTTCTCAAGCGTTTCGCCCGCGAGCAAGACAAGGTATTGACCGGCATCGGCGAGGAAACCATGCGACTCCTGCTTGACCACCGCTGGCCCGGTAACGTGCGTGAGCTCGAAAATAGTATTGAGCATGCGGTAGTATTGGCCAAAACCGATACTGTTCAGCCTGGGGACCTGCCGTTGTCACTCCGGGAGATGCAACTGCCCGTGACTGCGCACCATGCGAGTGCGCCCCCCCGCTCGATCGTAGAAAACGAAGAGCAACTAATCCAGGATGCCCTGGCGGCTTGCTCTGGAAACAAGAGTGCCGCGGCCGCCCGACTCGGTATCAGCCGCAGTACGCTCTATGAAAAGTTAAAAAAGTACCGCATCAAAAAACCAACCCTGCATTGAGGCGGAGCATTCTTAGTCTGCAACACCCACACCAATCTTAAGAAGAACAGCCACTGCTCGGGGAACCCGCAGAGGGGTTGCCCCCGGTAAGGGGCCAGTGGTTAACAATTACACCCCAGTTCCCAGTCCATTTCCGATCTGGCAGATTCATTGAGTGTCCGGTCAAGCATAAGTGTCAGTAAATACTTCACTAAATACCTTCATCCGGACAGTTGTGTCCGGATACCGGACACCGGCGGATGTCTGAATTTCATCAATCTCCCCGTCAACCCGCACCGGCCAAAGCATTTCACTCTCCGTCGACATTGATAAAATATTTAATAACAGTGTGTTACGTTAGTATTTGTGACCCGGGTCCGTTCAGCATCTCCCTCCCAAATAATTGGCACGTCTTTTGATATATGTAAGTCAGATCCATCTGCACCTTTCACAAATACGTCGAATATGTAGTCAACATATTGGAATCCTGTGGAAAAAAAACCTGACATTCTAATTGCGAATTCGGACAGCGTCGAAGCAACCCTCCTGGCCGATATGATTCATACCGCAGGATGCCGGAGTCGATCGTGCCGGTCCCTGGCCGACTTGATGGCGGTATTGTCCGATGTATCTTTTATGGCTGTTATTTTGGATATTGACAACCTTGATATCGATAACCGCACCATTCGCAGCTTGACATTGGCCTACCCGGACGTCTGCTTTTTGTGCACGTCCCACGAGCGCTTTCATCCTGAATTGAAGGAAGCGCTGCGCGACCATATTTTCGCCTGCCTCACCAAGCCGGTCGATCCGGAGGAAATGGTCTATTGGATCCGCTGTATTCGCGAAAACAAAGCAGAATCAAGAGACCCACCGGAACACCGGCCGGAAAAAGGGGCGTAGCCGGTTTTAGTTACTCCGGTTGAAAAAACCGGAAATCGAATAAACGGAGCATAAGGCGGCCACAACATACAAGGTGGAGGAAATATGAAACAACATACTGATAAGCCAAAAACCGTGCTGACGGGACTTTTGGGCAATGTGAAACTGTCACGTCGATCATTTGTAAAAGGATCGGCCACGGCCGGAGCGGCCCTGGCGTTGGGGGCAGGGCTGAAGCCGGAGCTGAGAGCCCTGGCGACCGCGTCAGAAAAAGGATCCGGAGATATGGGCAGCTGGCTGGCGTCCACCTGTCAGGGCTGTACCTCCTGGTGCTCTAAACAGGTTTATGTCGTGGACGGCCGGGCGGTGAAAGTCCGGGGAAATCCGAATTCAAAGGTGAATGGAGCGGCGAGTTGTCCACGGGTCCACCTGGCGTTGCAGCAGGTATATGACCCGGATCGGATCAAAGTGCCCATGAAACGGACCAATCCTAAAAAGGGACGCAACGAAGATCCAAAATTTGTGCCCATTTCCTGGGACGAAGCCTTGAACACCATCGCCGATAAGATCATGGAGCTTCGAAAAAACCAGGAAACCCACAAATACATGCTCATGCGCGGTCGTTATTCGTACATGCGGGATGTTCTCTATGACCGCATGACCAAAATCATCGGCTCACCCAACAACATCTCCCATAGTGCGATCTGTGCCGAAGCAGAAAAATTCGGCCCTTATTTTACAGAAGGATACTGGGGCTACAGACAATACGATGTTGAAAATGCCAGATGCATTACCATTTGGGGTGCCGACCCCCTGGCCGCCAACCGGCAGGTCTCTTATTATTCAAGTGCCTGGGGTGAAGCGATCGACCGGGCCCACATAGCCGTTGTTGAACCCCGGTTGTCGGCGACGGCGGCCAAGGCGGATGAGTGGTTACCGCTCAAACCCGGTACCGACGGTGCCCTGGCAGTGGCCCTTGCTCATGTTATGCTCACCGACGGACTTTGGTACAAAGACTTTGTGGGAGACTTTACCGACGGCGAAAACCGCTTTGTGGCCGGTGAAGATGTTGATGAGATGCTGTTTGAAGAGAAGCACACCCACGGCCTTGTCAGGTGGTGGAATCTGGAACTGAAAGACAAAACACCTCAGTGGGCTGCCAAAATCACCGGTCTACCGGCTGAGCAGATCGCGCACCACGCCCGTGAAATGGGACGGGCGGCCCCGCATTCTATCTCATGGCTCGGCGGGGGGCCGTGCATGCAAGTCAGAGGCGGATATGCAGCCATGGCCGTCCACGCCCTGAACGGACTTACCGGGGGGGTCGATAATATCGGCGGTACCCTGAAGAGCAACAAAGAATACACCTCAAAGTTTCCGAAACCCAACGATTTCATGGATGAGATCGCCAAAAAGGGTAAGAAGCACAAGAAAATCGACCATCGCGGCCGGTTGGAGTTCCCCGCTCTGAACAAAGGAAAATCGGGTAAAGGTGTGGTTACCAACAACGCGGCGGACGGTATTCTGAACGCGGACCCCAATGAAATCAAAGTGGCCATTGGATACATGAACAACTTTGCATTTTCCTGTCCGCAGCCGGAGCGCTGGGAGCGCGCCCTGGCCAAGATACCGTTTCTGGTGCATATCACCACCAACGCGTCTGAGTTTTCCTGGTTTTCCGATATCTTACTTCCCGATGCCCACCACATGTTTGAAAAGTGGGGGTATGTCAAGGCGATGGGAAACGGATACCGGCACGTGACCCTCATGAAACCGATTATCAAGCCGGTGGGAGAATCCAAGATCGATGAGACTGAAATTCCCTGGCTCATCGCCGAAAAACTGGCCGCCAAAGGGTTTAGCAATCTGCTCGATCACTTCAAAACCTACAAGGATCCAGAAACCGGGAAAGCCCCGACCAACGAAAAAGAATTTGCACTTTATGCCCTTAAATATGCCACCCAGAAACTGTGGGATCCGGCCAAATACAAAGGGGGTGACAAATTCAACGGCTGGGAAGATTTCCTCAAAGCCGGCGTCTGGAATTCCGACCCCTATCCGTACCGTAAACGCTGGAGCAAGATGAAAACCAAAACCAAAAAGTTTGAATTCTACAGCGAGACGTTGAAGACGGCTCTGGAAAAGCATGCGGAAAAGCATAATACCACCGTCGATAATGTTCTGGAGGTCTGCAACTACCTGGCGCGGGGGGAGATGGCGTTTGTGCCGCATTATGAGGAAGCGTATGTGGCTGGAGATGAAAAAGAATATCCGTTTATCCATGTGGATTACAAATCCAGGCTCAACCGCGAGGGCCGTTCGGCCAACTGCACCTGGTATCATGATTTCAAAGATCTCGATCCCGGTGATGTGGCCTGGGAGGATGTGGCCAAGTTGAACCCGGCCGATGCCGGGCCACTAGGAATAAAAGATGGCGATAATGTAAAATTGACGTCACCCACAGTTAGCCTGGTCTGCAAGGCGAAACTGTGGGAAGGGGTGCGGCCCGGCACGATCGCCAAGTGCTACGGACAGGGCCACTGGGCCTATGGCCGGGTGGCTTCAAAAGTATTTGGTAAAGTGCCACGCGGCGGCAGCAGCAACGACCTAATTCCGGCCCAGTATGATCGCATGAGCGGCAGCACGGCATTTTATGCTACCACCAGAATCAAAATCGAAAAAATCTAGGAGGTGTCCCCATGCCCAAATATGCCATGGTAATTGATCTACAGAGCTGTGTTGGATGCGGTGCCTGCAGCATAGCCTGTAGAAACGAAAACAATGTACAGGATGGTATTTACTGGTCCAGTAAAATAACTGAGACATCGGGAACCTTCCCGAACGTTCGGTTCCATTACCTGCCGACCCTCTGCAACCACTGTTCGAACCCTCCTTGCGCAACGGGGTGCCCCACGAGGGCCATGTACAAGCTAAAGAACGGGATCACCATGCACGACCCGGATAAATGCATCGGCTGTCGGTACTGCATGTATAACTGTCCCTATGAAGTGATCTATTTCAACTGGGAAAACCCGCACAAATTCTGGAAGGAGCCGCGTCCGGTTATTGAGGGCGGCACCAGCTCCCCGCGGGAAATGGCCCAGAAAGTAAACAATGGAAACGGAACCCCTTATAGCAATCCGGAAAGGGCGCGAACGCTTCCAGAGAACAGACCGAAGGGTGTGGTTGAAAAGTGCACCTTTTGCGACCACAGAATCCAGGCCGGCAAGATTCCTTATTGTGTGGAGGCCTGTCCCGCTGACGCCAGGATATTTGGGGATCTGGACAAGCCCGACAGCCAGGTAAGCCGACTTTTGGGAAAATTCAAACCTTTCAGGCTTAAGGAGAGGCTCGGCACTGAGCCCAATGTATATTATATCCGCAGCTTTAATCCGGCACGTTATGAGCGGACGAAAGGGGGGGTCTAGATGAAAGCAATAAAAATACAAGTCTGGTATGGGCTTCTGGGGCTGGGGATTCTGCTCGGTCTGATAACCGCTTACAAAGTGTTGATTAGCACCGGCTTTGTTGTGTACGCCAAGACGGATATATTGGTTTGGACCATGCCCATCGCAGCCTATGTCTTTTTTTCGCTGACAAGTACGGGACTTGCCTTTGTCTCATCCATTCCCATAGTCTTTAATGTCAAGCGATACCAGACCATCGAAAAGCGTACGGCATTTTTGGAAATTTCAGTCTTGTTTGCAGCATTCACATGTTTGCTCTTACATCTCGGATCACCGTGGAATGCCATCTACTTCTTGTTTTCCCCCAACTTTAGTTCACCGCTGTGGTGGCTGGGTATGCTCTATGGGCTTTACCTCATCGTGCTGCTTTTATTTTTTTGGAGAATGAATACTGCCGGGACGAGCAAGGGGCTTGGCGTATTTATATTCATCATCGCGATTGCCACCTCCACGGTGCTTGGCTGGCTCTTTGGGCTGCCGGATGCAAGGCCGGCGTTCGACCCAAACTTTTTGGCCATGTACTTTCCGCTGACCGGATTTGCCAGCGCGCTGGCAGCCGTGCTGTTATTCTGCCTGGCCTACCATCGTTTTGCGCAGATTCCCTTGAGCGAGGGGGATATAAACCTTTACAACGACATAAGCAGGCTCTTTGGCGTTATTATGGCTTTTAGTTTGATTTTTTTCCTATGGCGAACGATCGTGGCAGGCGTATCTTCGACAGCGGTCGAATTGGATGGATTTCGGCATATGCTGGGCACAGGGTGGTACCACCTCGCATTGTGGGTGGGATTGGTCATTCCACTTGTGTTAATAGCCATGCCAGCGGTGCGAACGGCCACCTGGGGAAAGGTTACAGCCGCTGTTTTGTTTTTGGTCGGTATGTTTGCCGGACGCCTGGAAATGGTCCTCAGCGGTCTGGTGATGCCCACCGGGCCCAAGGGAGAAGGACAACCCCCGTTTGCCAGTTACTGGCCCACGATCTGGGAAGTGTTTGTTCTCGTGTCCGCCCTGGCAGTCCTGCTGCTCGTATACACGATAGGGGAACGGCATTTCAAGTTGTCCGAAACGCCGGAGGAGTCATAAACCGGGGCCGATATGTAACAGACGTCTGCGGTTCATGATTGCATATGCAGATTGTGAAGGAGACCCGATGGAAGCTGAGTTGTTTTTACAGTACGAAACTTTCCGATCCGATGTTTATAAACTACTGGCGGAGTGTTACTATCCGCCGGATAAAGCTTTATCCGGAAAGCTAGTAGATTTGGTGGAAAAGCTGGGGCAGGTCTGCCCCCCGGCCCGGAAAGCAATAAACGGGGCCGACCAGCACGTTCTGAAAGCCGAAAACCTCGAGGACTTGAAGGTGGAGTTTGCAAGGCTGTTTGTAGGTCCTTATAACGTGCCGGCCCCTCCTTACGGTTCAGTCTATATGGAACCGGGGCGCAGGATCATGGGTAACTCCACCCTTGATGTGGTCAAACGATACCGCCGAGCCGGGCTTGATATGGCTGAGGATTTCAAGGATGCCCCCGATCATGTTACGGCCGAGCTCGAATTCTTGCATTTCTTGACCGTCAAGGAAATTGAAGCAGCCAGTCAGGGGGATGTCAATCGCCTCGTCGATAGTCTATTAAGTCGGCAGGCGTTTTTGGAAGATCATCTGGGTGCGTGGGTGTCTGAGTTTACAAGCGCTGTCAATGAAAATGCTGAAAACGCCTTTTATAAATATCTGGCTCGCGCAACCGAAATCTTTATCAAGGACGATATCGAATCGATATCTTCGACACTGCCTGTCTGGCAGTCTGATGCCACTGAATTCTCGGCAACAGAATTGTTTCACGGCCAGCCTTGATTTCTGACACTAAGAAAGTCTTCACCACCGCTTGATTCCCGCGTGGTGATTTCTTTTATAATTCGTTATGTTTGATTCAACATATGTCAACCGGCAGGTTGCCTGACATACACCGCTGAAAGCTCTTGCCCCAGTACGCAGGGAATCAGTCTTACGGACGTGTTTTCGGCGTCGCAACGATCCACAGGTGTCTATCCGGAGAACTTGGAGCTTAAACAATCAAACAGGTTTGAAAGTCATTTCAGGCCCAAGAAATGATATAGGATCAGGGAGAAAAGCCGTGCTCAAGAAAATACAACTTCAGGAGGCGGTAGGAACGCAACTTGCCCATGATATCACAGAGATTCGTCCCGGCGAGTTCAAAGGTCCCGCTTTTCGCAAAGGTCATACGGTCTGCGACGAAGATATCTGCCGGTTACAAAAACTCGGTAAAAATCACCTCTACCTGCTGGAACTTGAAGAAGATGAAATCCACGAGAACCAGGCAGCCGTCATCTTGGCCAAAGCACTGGCCGGCGAAGGGATACAATGGGAGGACGACCCCAGGGAAGGCAAGATAGGCCTGCATGCCTCCGAGGATGGGCTGCTCACCGTGAACACCACCGCGCTGGCGGCCTTCAACCTGGTGGAAGAGGTCATGTGCGCCACCCTGCATAGCCACACGCTGGTGAAAGCAGGAGAATTGGTGGCCGCCACCCGGGCCATTCCCCTGGTCATGCCGCGGGCCCCGGTGGAACGGGCAGCAGCAATCGCGGCGCAAAACGGCGGTATCATCCGGGTCTCCCCTTTGAGCCAGGCCCGGACCGGCCTGGTCATCACCGGTAGCGAGGTGTTCCATGGCTTGATCGAAGATAAGTTCGCCCCGATTCTTACCCAAAAGATCGCAGATCTGGGGTCGCAGGTCAGCGGAATATCCATGGCCCCTGATGACGAAGACCTGATTGCAGCGGCCATCCGTGAACATCTGGATGCCGGCTGCGACTTGCTGCTGCTAAGCGGCGGTATGAGCGTCGATCCGGATGACGTGACCCGCAAAGCCATTCGGTCCGCCGGTGCGCGTGAATTTTATTACGGGGCAGCCGCGCTCCCCGGTGCCATGTTTTTGGTGGCGTACATCAAAGACATTCCTTTGCTCGGAATTCCGGCTTGCGGACTCCATCATCGGATCACGGTCCTTGACTTGGTGCTGCCGCGGATTCTGGCCGGAGAGAAGATAACCGCAAAAGACCTGGCTTTCATCGGCCACGGCGGCCTGTGCAAGGACTGCCCTGAGTGTACTTTTCCCCATTGCCCATTCGGTAAGTAGTGGCGGTTTTCAAATTACCCAATCTGTGTCAGCCCGAGTTTGATTAAAAGAACCGCTTGCAGCCATACGGATTTTAAAGTAGAAAAAGCAGCCTCAGGAATGCCACTTTATAGCTGATCAAGCCTCGGCTGTCTGATTTCCTCTCAGGTAACTATCAGCCAATACATCTGTACGAATTCGATTCTCGTCCCGGGCACCAAATAAAAAAAGGATTTGCGGTTATCGCCGTTAAATCCTTTTTTACTTGCGCCCTGAAAATTGTCTGCGTATTCGATTGGCCGACCGAACCACCAAACCTCGGTCGATGTTACTGAGCACCGGTGTCGGATGGTATGCGACCTTTTGGCCGCAGAATAATTGAAAACAACCCGACTGCGGCCAATACGACAGCCGCCCCCATGTGGATAAAATTGATCGTCATGTTGAGGACCAACCCCGGTTTGAGGAATGCATAGTTCTTCAGTGCCGCCAGCAGGCCCGACACCAGAACAAGGGCAACCGAGATGTGCAACAACTTTTGCAGAACCGATGAATCGGACCACTTGTATTGCCAACGGACATACCCAACCAGGCTATATACCGCCAGTGTCAAGAGCAGTGCGCCGGTTGCGAGATGGACTTTCAAGTTTGCAATGAAATTCCCGGACCATTGGAAACCGGGGATATCGGCAATATAATAGCGCCCGTACAGGGGCATGTTGCCGAACCCGGTAAACAGGGCGACGAGCAGAGCCGCCGTAAAAAGCCAGTTTAAACCGCGACTATTCAGGCTTGGTTTCATCGACATTCTCCTCTGCAGCATCCAGGTTCACGGCCAGGGGCTTGAAGCGGGCCAGCGCTCCCAGAACGCCGGCAACCGGAGCCATCGCCAAGGCAGTTGCCCAGTTGTTGGGCGAAGCCATAACATCTGTCACCGCTTTCAGGTGGGGTTCTCCCGGACCTTTTTCGATGGCCTGATTCAGAACGTCAAAGGGGACGGGCGATACATACAGTGTGTTGGTGCCGCCGTTCTCTTTTTCTCCGTAGACATATCCGCCGATCTCTTTTGCCAGGGCATGGGCTTTGGCTACAATCTTTGCCCGGGGGCCTATCTGCTGAACATCTTCGGGGCACACTTCCACGCAGGCCGGCACTTCGCCTTCTGCGATGCGATGGTAGCAGCGATCGCATTTGTACATGACGCCGTTGCCGGCGTACTGGGGCAGCAGGTTCAGGTGCAAACCCACCCCGGATTATCTTTCGGGGATGTGCCAGGGGCAGACCCGTTTACATTTAGCACCGCCCATGCAGACATCCGGATGGATCCGGATGATGCCGTTGGGCTGGGTAAACGCTGCGCCAAAGGGACAGAGCTTTGAGCAGGGCGCATTGCGACAGTGCATGCAGCGCCGGGGGATATTGATCTCAAAATCTTCGCCCTTGAACTGGCCCTCGGCGGTCTGGATGAAAAGCCAGTTATACGGGGTGAGGCGATGGTCTACCTCTCGTTTCTCCGGTGCGGACCAGTCGGCGATCTTCACCCGGTTGCGGGGCACCATGTCGGGCATGGGTCCCTCCGGCTCGGGGAACTTATGCTCATTGACATCGCGGCAGGCTTCGACACATTCCCCGCAGGCGATGCATTTGCGAACATCCAGGAGTGTGCACAGTTCCGATTTCCCGGCAGCCAGGGCTTTTGGCGGGGCCGGCAAACTGGCGGAGATCGCCGCACCGGTCGTTATCAGCCCGGCCTTCAAAAAGGATCTACGGTTTAAAACGGTTTTCATGAAACCCCCATCAGGATCTGCCCGTTTCGTCGGGAGACGTCAGCATGACATCTGATCATATTTTTTAGCCCCGCGGGATGTCAATCTGATTTTCGGAAAAAGGGACCCGGTGTTGTGTCCCCCAAATAAGGCAAATAAATTCGGCCCGCTTAATATCGAGTAAATGCGGTTGACTAATATCGGAATGTTCTCAAGGACAAGGCGCATTGGGATTGCAACTCCATCCCCAATATAGAAGGTCCTGTTCCCGTGAGTGAACCTGAAAAAGCTGGGCCCCAAAATCCCATCCGACTGCTGCTGGCGGAAGATGAAGAAGTGGAGCAGGCGGCCTTCACGCGCCTCGTTAGCGACACGAAGCTGCCTTACGACTGCCGTGTGGCCGGGTCTGTCGACGCGGCGCACCTCGCGCTGGAAGAAGATGATTTTGATATCGTCATCGCCGATCACACGCTGGAGGACGGGACCCTGTTCGACCTCATGAAAAGCCTGAAAGGGACCCCGCTTATCGTCACCACCGGGGCCGGCAGCCGGGAAACCACAGTAGAGGGTATGAAACTGGGGGCCAGTGATTACCTGATCAAGGATCCTGCAGGGCAGTACATTGAGAAACTGCCGGATATGGGGGACAGTACGGTCAAAGGCCGTCAGATTGAACAGGTGATCGCGCACTACCGGGAAAATCTCGAAACGTTGGTAAGGCAGCGGACTGCCCGGCTGGAGGTTGAAATAGCGGCCCGGCGGAAGGTGGAGGCGGCCCTCAAAGCCAACGAGCAGCATCTGCGGTCGATTCTGGAGAGTGCCAAAGGCTTTGCTGTTTACCGACTGGCACATACCGATTCGAACCCCAATCAACTGGAAGTTCACTTTATCAGTCCTGCCATCGAAGAGATTCTGGGTGTCAAACCGGAGAAGTTCACCCCAACGCATTTTTTTGACAATGTACACCCGGATGACCTGGAGCGGGTAACAGCGGCCAACGATCGGGCGTTTCAGACCAGCCGGTTTGACGAGGTTTGCCGGGTTTACAATCCGGTCCGGCGGAGCTGGCGCTGGATCCAGACCATTTCCCACGGTATCCGCGATGAGGACGGGGAGATTACCCAAGTCAACGGCATTTTTATTGATGTGACTGAAAAGACTGCCGCCCAGATGGAACTGAAGACCAAAGCCCGGGATCTGGAAAAGTCCAATATTGCCTTGAATGTCCTGCTTGAAAACCGGAAAAAGGACTGGAAGCTGCATGAGAAGAACATCCGCGCCAATATGAACAACATGGTATTCCCGGCGCTTGACCGAATGCCCAGACGCAACTGAACGACCACCAGCAAACCTACCTGCAAGTCGCCATAACCGATCTGAAGGAGATCATGTCTTCCTTCTCCCGGAATCTATCGGCCAGTTTACTTAGCCTCAGTCCCGCCGAGATCCAGGTCGCCAATTTTATCAAGCATGGTAAAAGCACCAAGGATATCGCCGTTGCCTTGAGCCTCTCGCCGGAAACGGTAAAGAATCACCGCCAGAATATCCGCAAGAATATGGGATTGAAAAATAAGAAAATGAATCTGCGGACGCATCTGCTTACCCTGGAATAGGGCCGGAGAAGCAAAAGAACGCTTCAAGGGATTTAGACTGTAGGCTGTTAGGGCAACCTCTAAGAATTAATGTTTGCCTTAGATCGGGATCGCTATCAGGATCGAATGTCAGTCTCAGAATGACGATATCTAAAGCCGATTTCGATTTCGATAGCGATTTCGATTTGAGCGGAAGCCTGATGATGGGTGACTACTTTCGAAGAACGCAGCACAGATGGCGCAGCAATAGCGAACAACAGAAATCAAATTCTATCCTTTTTTCACATTAAATTATTGAAATAGTAAGCCTTATGATGTATAAAGGTAGGCGTTTAGGGTGCGTTATCGGGTGAGTCGTACCCTTAACAGACATAACCCCGGGGAATGGCCGCCCCGGGGTTCTTTTTTTGGAAAAGAGGGTTTGAAGGTTCTGGGTTCAGGGGCTCAAGGGTTAGAGGCCACAACCCGAATAGCGGAATATCCAGCAGGAAAAGCTCACGGCCGGAAATTACTAACGGCATCGAAGCGTCAATCGATGTCGTTTTGGTCAGCCGGTATAACGAACTTGGGGTGCACTGCTAAATGATCTCCGTTCTTTCGCTAGTTTAGCTTCAATCCTCCTCTCTGGTCAGGCCAACCACGGTGAAGATAATGATCAAAATGGCAAACATGAAAAACAAGAAGGAGTATTCGGATGTACCGGAATCTCCAAACAGCATGTCGAAATTAAGAAAGAACCCCCAGTAAAAGGTAAACCCCATATTGACCAACATGCCGAGTTTGGGTTTGTTCAGCAAATAGATGCCCGTATTCAGCAGCAGAAGCCCCACCTCAAAAACGGTAATGTTGTTTTGGGTGTTGAAGAGAAATTCCATCTACGCCTCCTTAATTAACTATTTTGAATCATTAACTATGTTGAATTGCCTTTTTAAGCTTGGCGATTTGCTTGTCAGTTAGATCCTCAAATTCGATATCAATGCCATCCGCCTTCCTGTCCGCCACGATACCTGAAATCATGAACGCGTCGCCGCTGCTTGGATCGGTGAAGGTGAGATCGAGTTCCTGGCCGATGGCAAAGGCATCGGTGGTGATAATAAATCCACCGGCAGTGCTGATGCCGTGGATCATGGCACTGTGGGAAGCCTCATCCGTATCATAGTCAACCGGCAGCGCAGTCGTCCCGGAATAACCAGCTTGTTCGCCGATGACATTCGGATGGCCGGTGATATGGATGACGATAACGGTGATGTTGTCGCGCCCACCCCGTTTATTGGCATACACGACCAGGGCTTTCACCGCTTTATCAGGGTTGTACTTAGTTGCAACCTTCTGTATCTCTTCAGGTTTCAGCAGGTCACTGAGCCCATCCGAGCAGATAATCAGTAAATCTCCCTGCAGCCCTTCTATTTCGCAAAGATCCGGTTGGACAGCATCTTTGAGCCCCACGGCCCGGGTAATCATGTGGGCATATTGCTCGCCCAGCGGCTTGGCGCCTTTGGGTGCCAGTTTGGCATGCTCGGCCATGTAGGTGTGGGGGGTGTATATCTCTTCGATCGTATCGTTGCGAACAAGATATATCGGGCTGTCGCCGACATTGGCTGCTATAATCCGGGTGCCGGCCAACAGGACCGCCGAAACCGTCGAGCCCATGCCTTTGTAGTCTTTATTGCTTTTCGAGAGGGTAAAGACGGCCTGGTTGGCCAGATGAATGCCGGACAATATCCGCGTGGCTTCCGGAGAAAGGTCCTGATCAAGGGTGATGAGGTTCTCACCGTCCGTGTTGGACGGCTCCTGGTTCATTTTGTCCTGGATGGTCTCGACTACAATGCGGCTGGCAACTTCGCCGGCTTTGTGGCCACCCATGCCGTCTGCGACGACATAAATCTGAAGATCCTCATCCATGTAGTAAGAATCTTCATTTGCCTTACGCATCTTGCCGACATCTGTAATGCCCGCCGCATCAACCTCGATCATTGAATTCCCTCACCCGGTCCGATTCAACTACAAGATATCCCAAGAATAGTATGGGATCACCCTAATTGTGTCAAGATGCGATCTTAAAATTCGGGATATTCAAAAAACGACTCAAACGCGGCGTATCTTGCCAACCCGTCTAATCCGCGCGACCGGGGTAACCACCCTGGAATTATCGTCTTTCTTGCCCCGCCCGGCCGGGTTGCCCGGGTCTGTGGCAGGCCTTTTGGGCGCAGTGGTTTTCCGGTGACCGTGTTTCCTTCTGGCCGCAGTCTTTCTGAGGTGGGCGGCATCCGGGCCGGCGACTTCGTTGAAAATTTGATCAAAGTTTTTGCGGTGCCCGGACCTCACCGTCCCACGCTTACCGCGAGCGGAGTGCGGCGCGGCCGGTCGGCCGGCGGGCTTTCCGGCCCGAACCGGTCTTGGCGGCGTGGAAACCCAGTTGGAAAGCATTTGTCTGAATTTTCTGGTCAATCGGTTCAATACGGCCGGCACCTGCCCCATCACCGGCGGCCGCGATGGCCTGAACCCCGGCGCTGCCCGCCGTGAAGCGGCAGACCGCGGTACCGTCGCGCGATTGGCCCGATAGCGGCGTGGACGGGTGGACTGGTGCCTTTGAATTTCTGCATAGGCAATATTGAGCAGTTTCAACTGCTCTTCTGCCAGTTGGTGCAGGGCATCATCCCGGGCGAAACGATCCGGATGCCAGTGATTCACCAGTTTTCGATAGGCATGCTTGGTTTCTTCGTCGGTGGCATCCGGGGGCAGTCCCAGGGTTTTATAGCATTTAAGGATGTCCATCGTCGGTGATGTTATCCCAGGTGGGAGCACTTTACAAGGCACATGCACCGGAAAAACCTGGTGGGTTCCCCGTTCCAGGTTCCCGGTTCAGGGTTAAAACCGTTTGGTTCATCGCTGAGGGCTTTTAACCTCTGAACCCAGAACCTTTGAACCCTCTTCGGTTCCTCGTTCAAGATTCCCGGTTCAGGACTAAAATCGTTTCGTTTGGGGTTTGGACCTTTAACCTTTGAACCCCTTCGTTGCTTACCCATTCCAGGTTCGCGGTTGAAACCCTGGAACCTCTACAAGATCGCGGCTAAGGTAACCATGATCGGTGTATGGTTGTGGTCTTAAACCCCTGAACCCTGAACCTGCAGACTCCCAATATCACTTGACAGATCGCGGGATTGACAGTAATCAGAAAAGTTTAATCGCGATTCGAAAATCGATTCTTGGAGGAGAAATGGATTACAAAAAGACTCTCAACCTGCCCAAGACCAAATTCCCGATGAAGGCGAGTCTTGCTCAAAAAGAACCCCAGCAGCTCCAGGAATGGGAACAGAGCGGGCTGTACCGCCAGATATACAAGCAAATGGAAGGCCGGCCTAGATTTATTTTACACGACGGCCCTCCCTACGCAAACGGGCACATTCATATCGGGACCGCCCTGAATAAAATCCTCAAGGACATCATCGTTCGGTCCAAGCAGATGGCCGGTTTCGATTCGGTATACGTGCCGGGATGGGACTGCCATGGGCTGCCCATCGAGCACAATGTCGACAAGGAACTGGGCAAAGCCAAGGCCGACATGACTCAGTCGCAGGTCCGTAAGAAATGCCGGGCGTATGCCGAAAAGTATATCGACATCCAGCGGGATGAGTTCAAGCGTTTAGGGGGGATGGGGGAATGGGAAGATCCTTACCTAACGATGAATTATGAATACGAGGCCATTATCGCCCGTGAATGCGGCAAGTTTGCCTTGAATGGGGGCCTCTACCGCAGCAAGAAGCCGATTCACTGGTGCTGCAGCTGTCAGACAGCTCTGGCCGAAGCGGAAATCGAATATGCCGACGAATCGTCGCCCTCTATCTTTGTGAAGTTCCCTTGCCGGGACGACTTGGGTTCTGTGGCGGCGGAGCTTGCCGGCCGGCCGACAGCCATCGTGATCTGGACCACCACGCCCTGGACGCTGCCTGCCAACCTGGCGATAGCACTCCATCCGGATTTCGTTTATGCCGCAGTGGATACCGGGACGGAAATACTCATCCTGGCCCGCGATCTGGTGGAGGACTGCATGCGCAATTTCGGTATCGCGGATTATAAAGTGGTGGCCGAACTGGAGGCCGGCGCACTGGAAAACATCAAATGCAGCCACCCATGGATCGACCGGGAGTCGCTGGTGATCCTGGGCGACCACGTCACCCTGGATGCCGGTACCGGTTGCGTGCATACCGCTCCGGGCCATGGGCGCGAGGACTACGATGTGGGGCTTAAGTATGGGCTGGAAGCATATTCCCCGGTCAATGCCAAAGGGGTTTTTACCGACGAGGCCGGGTTTGTCAGCGGCCAGTTCGTCTTCAAGGCCAACAGGGCCATTATAGATAAGCTGGAGCAGGGCGCCGCCCTGCTGGCGACCGAAGAAATGGCGCATTCCTACCCGCACTGCTGGCGCTGCAAGAAGCCCGTAATCTTCCGGGCCACGCCCCAATGGTTCATTTCCATGGAAAAAACCGGTCTGCGTCAGCGGTCCCTGGAGGAGATCGATCGGGTACAGTGGGTGCCGCACTGGGGACGGGATCGTATTTACGGCATGATCGAGAACCGGCCGGACTGGTGTGTTTCCCGGCAGAGATCCTGGGGGGTGCCCATCGCCGTTTTCGTGTGTGAAAAATGTGAGGAGCTGCACATGACCCCCGAGATCCTGGATCACATTTTCAATCTGTTTTCCGAGCACGGTGCCGATGTCTGGTTTGAAAAAGATGTGGATGCGCTGTTGCCCGGTCCGGCGAGTTGTCCCAAATGCGGACATGCCGGTTTCCGTAAAGAGACGGATATTCTGGATGTCTGGTTTGATTCCGGTGTCAGTCACACCGCCGTACTCGATCCTCGTGAGCGGCTGGAATGGCCGGCCGATCTCTATCTGGAGGGCAGTGATCAGCATCGCGGCTGGTTCCACTCAGCCCTTTTGACGGCTGTCGGCAACCGGGATGCCGCCCCGTATCGCGCGGTCCTCACCCACGGTTTTGTGGTGGACGCCGATGGTAAGAAAATGTCCAAATCCATCGGAAACGTGATTGCCCCCAAAGAGGTAATCAATAGATTCGGTGCGGAAATTCTCAGGCTGTGGGTGTCAGCCTCGGATTACCGGGAAGATATTCGGATTTCCGATGCGATCCTCAAACAGCTCAGTGACGCCTATAGGCGTATCCGCAACACCAGTCGGTTCATGCTGGGCAATCTGTTTGACTTCAACCCGGACACCGATGCGGTGCCGTACAGTGAATTGCCGGAACTGGACCGCTATGCCCTGCACCGGCTGCAGCGTCTGGTGGAAAAAAACCTAAAGGCCTACGAGAATTACGAGTTCCACACGATCTACCACTCGCTCTACAACTTCTGCATTGTTGATATGTCTTCCTTCTACCTGGACATCCTGAAGGACCGGCTTTATACATCACCGACGGCCTCGCCGGCCCGGCGCAGTGCGCAGACGGTCTTGTACATTCTGGTCGATGCCCTGGCCCGTCTGATGGCCCCCATTTTGCCGTTTACTTCTGAAGAGGTCTGGAAATACACACCGGCGCGGAAAGGGAAACCTGAGAGCATCCACCTGGGGCAACTGCCCACGGTGGAACCCGCCTATATCGACGATGAACTGGCCGATCGCTGGTCACAGCTTTTAAAGGTGCGGGGTGAGGTCACCAAAGCCCTGGAGGAAGCCCGGGCCGCGAAACGAATCGGACACAGCCTCGACGCCGCGGTGACCATCAAGGCCGCTCCGGAATTGACGGCGGCCCTGGAACCGTTCAGCGACAAACTGGCCGGCCTGCTCATAGTTTCCCAGGCCAGCCTGGCCGGCGGCGAGCTCGACGGCGAGATTTTTACAAGTGAAGAGGTTCCGGAATTACAGGTCCTCGTAGGACCGGCCGCGGGAGACAAATGTTCACGCTGCTGGATCAGTGATCCAGCCGTTGGTGATAGCCAGGAGCATCCGACCATCTGTCCCAAATGCCTGGCGGCTTTAGCCGATATGGCGTGATGGGCGAGGGGCCAAGGGTTCAAGGGGCCAAGGGGTCAAGGTGCCTGCTTCGCGGTGAAAAATCCTGAAACCGTTTTTCACGCAACTTTAGAAGCCTTGATCTTTGAATGCTGGTACCAAGATAAACCTTAAATAAGAAAGCAATATTGTTCTGCTGAGTCATATGCGCGAATTCTGGAGGAATAAATACGGCCGTCTACTGCTCATTGCGGGTACCATCATCATCGCCGACCAGATTACCAAGGCGGTCGTGCTGGCCAAAATGGCCCTTTATCAGTCGATCACTATTATCCCTGGGTTTTTCAGCCTGACCCATATCCATAACCCGGGCGGCGCATTTGGCTTTCTGGCCCAACAGAATGCAACCGTCCGGGTAGCCGTATTCCTGGTTGCATCCATTGTGGCGATCGGGCTGATTTTCATGTTCTACAGACAGATACCCAGATCACACCCATTCCTGGCATCCGGCCTGGCCCTGATACTCGGCGGTGCCATCGGCAACCTGATCGACCGATTGCGCTTCGGCAAGGTCGTCGATTTTCTAGACTTTTACATCGGGAGCCTGCACTACCCGGCCTTCAATGTGGCCGACAGCGCCATCACGGTGGGGGTGACCATTTTCCTGGTGCATCTTGTGTTTCGCAAGCTGCCGGAGTGATAAAGTAGATCTGGTTCAAAGGTTCACAGGTTCAGAGGTTCAAAGGTTCTGGGTTCAGGGGCTCAAAGGTTCAACGGTTAAGAGCCTCCAACCAGGAACCATATGGTTTAAACACTGAACCGGGAACCTGGAACGGGGAACCAGCAAGAAAGGTTCAAAGGTTCTGGGTTCAGAGGTTTAAGACCAAAAACATGCCCCAATCGTTTTTTGCAGTTGACAAGATCCAGCATGGGTTTCAAGGTTTTCAACCGGGAACCCGGAACCTTGAACGGGGAACCAGCAAAGGGGTTCAAAGGATTGTTGCCTTTCATAGAATGGTTTTCAGTTGGACCCTCGAACCCTGGGCCCCGCGGACCCTATTTCTTATAAATCGGAACGTAACGAATGCATCCAGTCCTATTTAAGTTAGGTAACATAACTATTTATTCCTACGGGTTCATGATCGCCCTGGGCTTTTTCCTGGGGATCGTGCTGGCCATGCAGGAAGCTCGTCGGGTAGGCGAGAATCCTGAAAAGATCATGGACCTGTGCTTCTATATTCTTGTGGCTGCCATTGTCGGTTCACGTCTTTTCTATGTCGTTACCGCCTGGGAAAAGTTTGCCGCCAACCCGATTGACATTGTTAAATTATGGCAGGGCGGGCTGGTTTTTTACGGCGGTTTCATAGGTGCCGTGGTGACGGCGGCGGCCTATATTAAACTGGCCAAACTGCCATTAGGGAAGACCGCGGATATTTTAGCCCCCGCGCTGGCGCTGGGACAAGCCATCGGGCGCATGGGCTGTTTCCTGGCCGGTTGTTGTTACGGACGGACGACGGATGTTTTCTGGTCGGTCACGTTCACCGACCAAAACTGCCTGGCGCCGGTTGGCAGCCCCCTGCATCCCACCCAGCTATACTCCGCCCTGACCAATTTCACGATCTTTGTGGTGCTGTTTGTTTTCAGTCGTCACAACCAAATTACCGGCCGGGTGTTCTGGACATATGTATTGCTCTATGGCTTGACGCGTTCTATCATCGAGACTTTGCGGGGTGATTTCAGGGGCGCTGAAGTCTTCGGACTTTTATCCATCTCCCAGGCCCTGGGACTGTTGGGGGCAACTGTGGCCCTGGTCATGCTTGTCCGCCTGAGTCGGTCAGGCGTCGTGCCCAAGTAAAGCATCCTGGCCGGAGAGACTGTGTCGCAATTAGCAAAATAGCTCAAATTACCTCCGTCATGCCGGACTTGATCCGGCATCCAGATCTCTATGCAAAAGAAAACACTCTGGATAGCGCTACGCTTCACTGCGTGCCCGGATCAAGTCCGGAATGACATAAAGGCCAAAAGCGCGGTATTTTTAATTGTGACCCAGCCTGGGAGGACCAGGCTTTGGGTTGCCCCTGAAAGGGATTTTTCCAAAACCTCTGAGTTTTAAGTGACTAAAGTGCATCACATTAGGCATTAGCTTCGCGTCATCTAAAGTGCCTAAAGTTCAGTCGTCGCTACGCTCCATTGATTCTATCAAATTGACAGAATTCCTTAACTTTAGATCACTTCAAACTTTAGATTACTTTAGGTACTACACGAATCTTCAGTGAGTGCATTCCTCGCAGCTTGTAGCGGGAAGCCTTTAATATCCGGTTCCAGAAACGTGAGAAACTCGGCAACACCATGTCCGTTATTAAACACAAGGAATTGAATAAGTGCCTGAAAGCTCTTGCTGATGGTGACGCCCCCGGGACTTTTCTGATTCACGGTGAGGAACTACTGGTAAAAACGGCCCTGGAAGCGCTGTTGGCAACATTGCTGCCCGGTGAGGCCCGTAAACTCAGTTATGAGCCGGTGGACGGCGGGTCCGGGTCGGTTGCAGCTGCCCTGGAGAAAGTGAACACCTTTTCCATGCTGGCCGAGCCCAAAGTAGTGGCCCTGTTGGATGCCCAGGTTTTTTATTCCAAGCAGGACACGACCGCGATCCTTGAGCGTGCCCGGACAGCATACAAGCGCAGCGAAATGCGCAAAGCCGCCCAGGCCTTTCTGAAAGCCATGGCCCTGCTGAATCTCACATTCGATGATGTCACCCCCGAACTGCGGGTAGCGGCGCTCAAGCTGACCGACGAACAGCGCCGCGATGATGTCTGGCTGACGGCACTGCTGGATTACTGCCGGGAGCAGAATTTAGCTGTACCGACGGACAGCAGTGATGCGGATATCCTGCAAGCAGCCATAACCAAGGGGTTCCCCGACCGGCAATACCTGATGGTGACCACAGATATCGTCGATCGCCGGCGCAACCTCTATAAGACCATTGCCGACAAGGGCCTGGTGATCGATTGTGCGGTACCCACAGGAGATCGCAAAGCGGATCGCGCGGCCCAGACCGCCGTGCTGAACGAGCAGCTTGCGCAGGTACTCAAATCCTGCCGCAAGAAAATGACGCCGGATGCCCGCACCCTGCTGGGTGAATTGGCCGGCTTCAACCTGCGGGCAATCACCAACAGCGTTAAACAGCTGGCCAGTTATATCGGGGAGCGTGACACCATCGAGGCCGCAGACGTCCGCCAGGTGGTCCGCAAGACACGCCAGGATCCGATTTACAATTTTACCAATGCGCTCACCGACCGTGATCGGTCCGCCGCCCTGCATTTTCTGAATTCACTGCTGGCCGAAAACCTGTATCCGCTGCAACTGCTGGCCGCGATGATCAACCAGATCAGGAAGCTGATCCACATCAAGGGCTTTACGGACAGCCGCCATGGCACGGTCTGGCAGCGGGGCTGCCATTACACCTATTTTCGGGATCAGGTCATGCCGGCTATTGTGGATTATGACCAGCGCCTGAAGTCACACGTTTCCAACTGGGAGGCCGCTCTGTCAGCGGGTGGTTCCCAAAAGAGCGGCCGCAAACAGAAAGCAGCCAAAACCGCCGGCGATCTTCTTATTGCCAGAAACCCTAAAAACCCTTACCCTGTATATCAATTGTTCAATAAAGCCGAACGCTTTTCCATGACCGAGCTTTTGGGTTTCCTGGAACTTCTTGAAAAAGTGGATCTGCGGCTTAAATCTACATCGCTGGCTCCCCGGCTTGTGCTGGAGGAGGCGATCCTGTCGATTTGTCGCTGAGGGCGACAGGCTGCGCCTGTGTTAAGCCTAAAGTTTTAAGTGTTAGGATCAGGGCGGAGAGAAACCATAAAACTGACCGTCCCCGGGTATCCGGCAAGAAAGACCCCCCATTTAAAATTCATACAAGGAATTTTAAATCATGAAAACCAAAACAAAGATCATCGCTACCATTGGCCCGGCCTCCAACAATCGCGAAACCTTGGAAGAGATGATCCGAGCCGGCGTCAACATGGTCCGCCTGAATTTTTCCCACGGCAGCTACGAGCAGCACCGCGATGTCATAAAACTAATTCGGTCCCTTTCGCGCAGCATGAACCAGCCGGTGGGGATTCTGCTGGACCTCCAGGGACCCAAGGTCAGGACCGGAAAACTGGAAAACGGAACCCCGGTTGAACTGAAGAAAAACACGACCTTCAAAATTACCACCCAAACGATGTTAGGCAACCGTGACATGGTGGCGACCACCTATAAAGACCTGCCGGGTGATGTCGAGGCGGGCGACAAGATCCTGATCGATGACGGACTGATTGAATTGAGGGTCGAGGAGAGCGTGGTGGATACGGTCACCTGCACAGTGCGCGTTGGCGGAACCCTAAAGGAAAATAAGGGGATCAATCTCCCCGGTGTCCAGGTGTCGGCCCCCTCTCTCACAGAAAAAGATAAAAAGGATTTGCGGTTCGGCATCCAGAATGAGGTGGACTATGTAGCGCTCTCTTTCGTAAGGCAGGCGGAAGACCTCCAGGATATCAAGCGTATCATTGCCCGCATGGGATCGGACATACCCGTAGTGGCCAAAATCGAGAAACCGGAGGCTGTGGATAACATCGATGCCATCCTGGAAACGACCGATGCCGTCATGGTGGCCCGTGGTGACCTGGGGGTTGAGATGCGGTATGAAAAGGTCCCCACCATCCAGAAGATGATAATCCAGAAGGCCATTGCCGCCAACAAACCGGTAATCACGGCGACCCAGATGCTTGAATCCATGCACCAGAACCCAATTCCGACCCGGGCCGAGGCCTCGGATGTAGCCAACGCCATCATGGACGGGACCGATGCGGTCATGCTTTCCGGTGAGACAGCCTCCGGTCGCTATCCGGTAGAAGCCGTCCTGATGATGAGTAAAATCGCCGCTCAGGTGGAACAGTCGGACTTTTTACGCACCAACATCATGCACACAAAGGACCTCGACAATATCGTGACCCAGGCCGTGGCGCAATCCGCGGTACAGATGCTCAGCGAGGTCGGCGCCAAGGCGATTATTGCCTTCTCAGTGTCTGGATCAACTTCAAAGTACATATCCAAACACCGCCCCTCGCGCCTGGTTTACGCCTTTACCCCGCACGTGAAGGTCTATAACCGCCTATCCCTCGTCTGGGGGCTCGCGCCCACCCTGATATCCAAGATCGAGAACACTCAGAAACTCATGGATGCCGCTGAGCGACTGTTGGTGGGCAAAGAGGTGATCAAGCAGGACGACCTGGTGGTGATTATCATTGGTTTGGCGCTGAAGACCGGATCGACGAATATGATCAAAATCCATCAGGTGGGACACGACGACTAAAAGCCGCTTTTAGCCCAATCTCGGCGTTGGGCCTGAAATTCAAATCCTCAAAATACTCACAGTATTTCTCCGGTTTAAATTCCAGGTCCGCCTTGATCTTGAACCAAAATCCACCTTTGGGCAGCCTTTAGACTATAAGAGCAGTAAGCTACAACCACCTTGCATGCCCGGCAAAGTTCGCAGAGCGAATAGGGGACCTTGAATCCCCTGGATGCCCTTGAGGCCAATTCTATGGGTTATCGAGAAACGCTAATTTAAAACATTTTTAGTTGTAACCGCCTTGCTTGCCCGGCGGCTTGTCCGGCGTAGCTTGTGAGCGTAGACGGAAGCTCTGAGAGCGAAGAAGGGTCCTTTAATCAAACCAGCCCCCTCCCTCTAATCCCTCCCGCCAGGGGAGGGAGGTTTTATGACGTCTGACTTCTGATTTCTTGGTATTCGATTCCGATCCCGATTCCGATCCCGATTCTGACTCCTGACTCCGGCCCCCTGACCTCTTGGTCCTGTTTTTCGCCCTTTAACCCCATGCACTAGGCTCTATGCCCTACGCGCGCGCTGCGGCGCGCTTTCACCCTTGAATCCTGCCCTTAATGCCCTTCGGTATGCATTTGTGTATTGAAAACAGTTGGCTGAAATGTTAAGAGAACGGATTGTTACTGTGTTGCCAGTTTTTCTCTAACCCGCTTCGTTCCTGAGGCAGAAACAAAGGAGGATACAATGCGAAAAGGTCTGTCATTTGTCGTGATGATACTGGTCCTGGGACTGGTGTTTTCAAGTAATGCCTGGAGTTTCAAGTGGCCCTGGCAGAAAACGAAAGCCATTAAAATAGGGATCAACGCGCCCATTACCGGTGACATTCCCAAAGTAGGGGAGGGCACCAAGTTTGCAGCCCAGATGTGGAAAGCCGACATCGACAAGGCGGGTGGTCTGGAAGTTGGCGGCAAGAAATATCCGGTGGAACTCGTGATCGAGGACAATGAATCCAAAGCCGAATCCGCGGTCAAGGCCAACACCAAAATGATTACCGAAGACGAGGTGCTCGTCATCGTCGGTCCGCAGTCCTCCAAACAGGCTGTCCCGGCCGGCGACGTGGCCAACAACTACATGACGCCCATGGTGAGCCCCTGGTCTACCAACCCCAATACCACCAAGGACCGGCCCTATGTTTTCCGTGGCTGTTTTCTGGATCCCTTCCAGGGACCGGTTGTGGCCAATTTCGTCAAAGAAGAATTCGGTTTTACCAAGGCGGCGGTGCTGTACGACGTGGCCAGCGACTATCCCAAAGGCCTGGCCGAGTTCTTCAAGAAAGCCTGGGAGGAACTCAACGGTGCCGGCAGCGTGGTAGCTTATGAAAGCTTCACCACCAAGGACGTTGATTTCAGCGCCCAGTTGACCAAGATCAAAGACTCCGGGGCCCAGTTCCTGTTTACGCCCCAATACTACAACGAAGTGGCCCTGATCGTAAAACAAGCCCATGAACTGGGATTCAACGGACCGGTTGTCGGCAGTGACAGCTGGGGCAGCGCTGAAACCGTGAAACTTTGCGGCGAAGACTGCTACGGCCAGTTCTTCAGCACGCACTATGCGGCCGCCGGCGCCACCGGCGCCACCAAAGCGTTCATCGACCGTTACAACAAGGAACACGGCTATATTCCGGATGACGTCGGTGCCCTGACCTGGGATGCCCTGCGGCTGGCCCAGACGGCTATCGAGAATTCCGGCAAGATCACCGGGGACCTCAAAAAAGACCGGAAAGCTGTTCGGGATGCGTTTGCCAAGATTAAAAACTTCGACGGCATTACCGGTGGCATGACCTTTACCGAAGACGGTGATCCGATCAAATGCGCCGTAATCGTCAAGATCAGCGATAAGGGCGAGTACGAATTCTATAAATCCGTATGCCCGTAATCCACTGATCCAGAGGCGCCCGCTTGCATGGGGGCGCTTGTAAGTCAAAATCAGTATCCATTTATATAGGGCGGAAGGACGGTCATGGTGTTACAACCGGGGCCCGTTTTTCCGCCCTGATAAATAGATACGAGGCCTTTGAAAAATACCCAACTTTGGTTCAGGCCAAGGCGGGCGATGATTTTAACCAGAGGAATACGCTCCGTATTTCGAGGATTAAAATTGAGCCCAACGCCGGCACGGAGCAAAAGGGGGTGTTTTTCAGAGGCCTTGATACGCTGGAGTTATCAAATGGAATTCTTCCTTCAAAACGTCATCAATGCCCTGCAGTGGGGCAGTTTCTATGCCCTGATCGCTCTCGGGTACTCCATGGTTTACAGCATCTTGATGCTCTTCAATTTTGCCCACGGCGACATTTTCATGGTGGGTGCCTATATAGGGTTTGGGATTGCCAGCCTCTTGCTGGCCCTGTTCGCCATGGGGGGGCTCATGATCCCCGGCTGGCTGACCCTGATTCTGACCATTATCATCGCCATGTTCCTGACTTCTTTTGTGGGCATGTTGGTCGAAAGAATCGGTTACAGGCCCCTGCGGGATGCCCCGCGGGCCTCGGCGGCCATCACTGGCCTGATGATCGGCATCATCCTGGAAACCGGCAACTTGGCCATGTTCGGTGCCCAGCGACTGAGTTTTCCATCCCTGATCGAATCGGTTACCTATGATCTGGGGGGTATCTTTGTTACCAACAAAAAGATTCTCATCGTAGGGGTGTCGCTCGTACTGATGTATGCGCTGCACCTATTCATCCAGAAAACAAAGTGGGGAATGGCCATGCGGGCCATGTCCTACGATTACCTGGCCGTGCCGCTCATGGGAGTTTCCATCAACGTGATTGCGCCCCTGACCTTTGCGATCGGCTCGGCCCTGGCGGCTGCTGCCGGTATCCTCTATGGTATGGCGTACCCCGTATTGGATCCTTACATGGGCATCCTGCTGGGCTGGAAGGCCTTTGTTGCGGCCATTTTAGGCGGGCGTGGTTCGATCCTCGGTGCGGCCTTGGCCGGATTCCTGCTTGGATTCATCGAAATCTTTGTGGCCATGGTGTTCCCGTCAACACTGCGGGACCTGATTGCCTATTCAATCATTCTGTTGATTCTGACCTTCCGGCCGCACGGCTTTTTCGGTCAGGCCCACAGCACCCAACTCAGACTGTAACCAGGCAGCTCCAGAACCTGGACTACTGTTAGACATATAAAAGGGATTGATATGGAAGCAAATAACAACATAGCCGGTGCCAAACGCGGTAAGCTAGCCGGTATCGTGTGGGACCTGATCGAAACCGTGCCCACCATCGGCTGGCTGCTCGGTGCTCTGGCCGCGGTATTCGCAGAGTATCTTTTCGGCAACCTGGTCGCGATGGTGGTAGGGCTGCCCAAGATACCGGTACTGTTCGGTACCTTGATTGTCCTGAAAAAGCCGTTTTTCATACCCAGTGCGTTTATTTACATGCTCTTTATTTATATCTTGCCGATTTATCTGGTCACCCGGTTTTCCCGCGGGTTGGCCAACCGGCTGGCCACTAAACTGGACAATCTGCCGATCTGGATATCGACCATCGCGCACCTGCTTCTGCTCTACGGGGCCCTGTTCCTGTGGGCCGATCTCAGTGACTACCGGATCCTGGTGGTCAAACTGATCATGATCGCCATCATCCTGACACTGAGCATCAACGTCATCAACGGCTATATGGGCGAATTTTCCTGTTCCCACCCGGGCTTCATGGCGCTGGGAGCCTACGGCAGTTCAACCATGACGCTGCTTTTATTTACCGATGACAAACTCTTCGGGCCGGCCTTGCTTCCCCCGGCGCTGGGCCCCTGGTGCTTTCCGCTGGCGCTGATTTTCGGCGGGCTGGTGGCATCCCTGGGAGCCCTGGTCGTGGCCATTCCATCCTTCCGGACCCGGGGTGACTACTTGGCCATTATTTCCTTGGCCTTCATGTTCATCGTCAAGAGCATCATTGAAAACACAGAGTTCGTGGGCGGCCCGCGGGGAATGAGCAGCCAGCCGAACTGGTCGACCCTGCCGGTGGTTTTCACCTGGACGGTTATCTGCGTCTGGGTCATCAACAACTTTGTCCGGTCAACCATGGGCAAGGCCCTGAATGCGGTGCGGGACAATGAAATGGCGGCCAATGCCATGACCGTCAATACCCGGCGCACCAAAATGGCGACCTTCATGTTTGCCGCTTTCTGGGCCGGTATTGCCGGCGGTCTGTTCGCCCACGTGCTGCGGTACGTAAACCCGAGCACGTTCGGCGTCCAGAAATTGGCCGAAATTCTGGCCATGGTTTACTTCGGCGGTCTCAATTCAGTGGTGGGCTCCATTGTGGGGGCGGTGAGCATCAACCTGCTTAGCGAAGCGCTGCGCCCCCTGGAACTTTTCAAGTGGATTATTATTCCCCTGCTGCTGATTTTTGTCATGATTTACCGGCCCACCGGCCTGATCGCTTTCAGGGAGTTCGATGTTAAAAAACTTCTCAAACCTAAAAACAGTTCAAGGAGTAAATGATGTCCCTGCTCCAGGTTGAAAATATGACGCATTTTTTCGGCGGGCTGCGTGCCGTGCACGATTTCAATCTTACGATTGCGCCCGGCGAAATAAAAGGGCTCATCGGTCCCAATGGTGCTGGTAAAACCACGATTTTCAATTTGATAACCGGTATCCATACCCCCACGGAAGGCCGGGTACGCCTGGAAGACCAGAACATCATCGGGCTGATGCCTCATCAGGTGGCCTCCCGGGGTCTGGGCCGCACCTTCCAGAATCTGCTGCTCTGGCGACACATGAACGTGCTTGAGCATGTAAAAATGGCCCACTATTCCCAGCTTACCTACGGTCTGTTCGGGGCCTTTTTGGGGACGGGCAAACGCCATCGGGAAGAGGCCGATGTGGAAGCGCATTCCCTGGAACTCATGGAAATGTTCGATGTGGCCCAGTTCGCGGACCAACTGGTCACCAGTTTGCCTTATGGCGCCCAACGCCGGGTTGAGATGGCCCGGGCCATGGCCACGCGGCCCAAGATCCTGTTCCTCGATGAACCCACCGCCGGGATGACCCCGGAAGAACTCAAGCAGATGATTACCATCATCCGCCAGGTACATGCTGATTTCGGCGTGGCTATTTTTCTCATCGAGCACCGCCTCAAATTCGTCATGGAACTTTGTGAACGTATACAGACGCTGGTTTTCGGGGAAGTAATCGCCGAGGGCACCCCGGACGAGATTCAGAACAACCCCCAGGTTATCGAGGCCTACCTGGGCAAGGAGGATGTCACCTGATGCAGCTTAAAATCGAGAACCTGCAGGTTTCCTACGACAAGATCAAGGCGCTGCACGGTATCAATTTTCAGATAGATGAAGGCGAAATCGTCACCATTATCGGTGCCAATGGCGCTGGTAAGAGCACGACGCTGCGGGCCATTTCCCGGCTGGTACCGGCCGATCCGGGTTCCAAGATGGAATTCATGGGCCAAAATCTGCTCGACTACACAGCCGACAAGGTCGTCAGCGAGTTGCAGATTTCCCACGTTCCCGAGGGGCGCCGCCTGTTCGGCAACCTGACCGTGCGGGAAAACCTGCAACTGGCGACGTTTGCGCGCAAGGACAAGGCCGCCATCGCGACCGATATGGAGCAGGTGTTTGAAATCTTCCCCCGCCTGCACGAGCGGATCGACCAGCCATCCGGAACCCTCAGCGGCGGCGAGCAGCAGATGCTGGCCGTGGGCCGCGCCTACATGAGCGGCCGCAAGATCATGCTGCTGGACGAACCCTCCATGGGACTGGCGCCCTTGCTCATGCTCAGCATGTTCGACGCCCTGAAAGAAATCAACCAGGCCGGCACCACCATCTTGCTGGTCGAACAGAATGCCCGCCTGGCACTCAAGTTTGCCCAGCGTGGTTATGTGCTCGAAAACGGTGAACTGGTCTTGGAGGGCAATTCGGCGGATCTGCTGGAGGATCCGGAAGTGCAGAAGGCCTATCTCGGCGGCTAATTGGAAGCCGTCGCAAGGCTGCCTTTTGGCCCAATCTCGGCGTTGGGTGAAAAAGTCAAATCCTCAAAATACTGAAAGTATTCCTGCGGGTTGACTTTTCCACCCGCCTTGACCTTGAACCCAAACCCAACCTTGAGACAGCTTCCAAAGTAGCAATTTACAACAAAAACTAAAGAGGAACACAAATGATTAAGGCAGCAGTAGTTGGTGCGACGGGGTATGCCGGGGCAGAATTGGTGCGGATACTGGCGGGGCACCCTGATGTGGACCTGGCAATGATCACTTCACGGCAATATGCCGGTGAGCGCCTGGATGCGGTTTATCCAGCCCTGACCGGGCAGGTTGATCTTGTTTGCGAAACCTATGAGATCGAAAAAGTAGCGGCGGCCGCCGACGTCGTCTTTATGGCCCTGCCGCATAAACTGCCCATGGCCTTTGTGCCCGACCTTCTGGCGGCGGGTAAAAAAGTCGTGGATCTGTCCGCCGACTTCCGTTTCCAGGACGTCGCCGTCTATGAGGCTGCCTACCAGCCGCACAGGGCCGGAGACCTGCTTGCCGAATCCGTTTACGGTTTGTGCGAAGTATACGCCGAACAGATCAAGGCGGCCAGGCTGATAGGCAATCCCGGCTGCTACCCGACCAGCGTCCTGCTACCGCTGGTCCCCTTGCTGAAAGGCGGTTGGCTCGATCCGACAACACTCATTGCCGATTCTAAATCCGGTGTCAGCGGGGCCGGCCGGTCGCTTTCCCTGACCACCCATTTTTGCGAGGTCCATGAGTCCTTCAAGGCCTATAAGGTGGCCCAGCACCGGCACAACCCTGAAATGAATGAGGTGTTGTCCGAGGCGTCCGGCGCTGCGGTCCATATCACTTTCGTGCCCCATTTGGTACCCATGTCCCGCGGCATGCAGACCACCGTGTACGCCAATCTCAAACGCGCGGCATCGCCGGACGCTATTCGTACCTGCCTGGAAACCTTTTATAGCGACCGCCCGTTCGTCAGGATTCGCCCCGACGACCAGCCACCGGATTCAGCCCACGTCCGGGGGACAAACTTTTGCGATATTGGCTTTCGGCTGGACCCGGCCGCCAAACGCCTGGTTCTGCTGTCCACCATCGACAACCTGGTAAAAGGGGCCGCCGGTCAGGCCGTGCAGAACATGAATCTCATGTTCGGTCTGGATGAAACGGCGGGTCTTTGGCCGGTACCGTATCCAATATAAAACGTTTGGTGGCCGAGTGTCATCGTTATCGGTATCGCTATCGAAATCGTAATCGGCATTCGATTCCGATCCCGAACCCGATTTCGATCCCGAGGTAGTGCGGAAGATTCCCCGGTTTGGTGCGCGAGACTTCTTGACATGCACAGCCGTTTGAAATATTAAATCAGGGTCACTTTTTAAGGTAACGACATCACTCCCACATAACATATATGCCCTGCGAAAGGGCTTTCGGCAAAATTTCGTAACAACTTCTAAACAAGGAGATGAACATGTCTGCAAAGTTGATTAAGGGGACTGAGATTCGCGAGGAAATTCTCGAAGAGATCGAGGCCGAAGTGGCCAAGATCAAGGAAAAACATGGCGTCGTACCCGGCTTGGTTACCATCCTGGTGGGTGAGAATCCGGCTTCTATTTCGTACGTGACGCTGAAAATCAAAACCGCCCATCGGCTAGGTTTCAATGAAGTTCAGGATACGCAGCCGGATGATATCTCCGAGGAAGACCTGCTGGCGCTCATCGCCAAATACAACAACGATGATTCCATTAACGGCATCCTGGTGCAACTGCCGCTGCCCAAGCACGTGGATGATAAAAAGGTCCTCAATGCCATCGATCCGGATAAGGACGTGGACGGTTTTCACCCGGTCAATGTCGGTCGGCTCATGATCGGCGGCGATGAAGTGAAGTTCCCGCCCTGCACACCGGCCGGAATTCAGGAAATGATTATCCGGGCCGGGGTTGAAACCAAAGGTGCGGAAGTGGTCGTGGTGGGACGCTCCAACATTGTGGGCAAACCCATTGCCAACATGATGCTGCAAAAAGGTGTGGGTGCGAACTCCACCGTCACGATTGTGCACACCGGCACCCAGGACCTGGCGGCCCACTGCAAACGCGCCGACATCTTGATCGTGGCCGCCGGGGTACCCGACCTGGTGAAACCGGAGTGGATCAAACCCGGCGCGTGCGTAATCGATGTAGGCGTCAACCGCGTGGGCGAGAAGGTATCGGAAAAGACCGGTAAGAAAATAGCGATTCTCAAAGGCGACGTGGATTTCGATGCCGCCAAGGAAATTGCCGGCTCCATTACCCCGGTGCCCGGGGGGGTTGGACCGATGACGATTACCATGCTGATGAAAAACACGCTGAAATCCCTTAAATTCAAACTCGGCATCAACTAAACCGAGCGTTCCGGATCAACACTCAAACGGGAGGGGCTTGCCCCTCCCGTTTTCTTTATCCCTTTGAAATGATAGAAAAAATAGATTTTTCGGTTGACTTGCAAGCGCTGTTACAGATCGGAATTTGCTGGATGCAGCTCTGTTTTTGGGCTGCGTACAAACAAACTGAGGATGCCGGCCGAGCGGCAACGATAGGTTCCAGGAACATGGGTCAACAACCAAATATTGTGGCGCCAACACCAAGAAAGCACCAAACCAACTAAAATCATTGACAGTTTAAGGATGACTGTGCTATCTCATAAAAAATTTGCAGCTCACATTCCGATTACGGTAGAGCCGGGGAGGGGTTCGCCCCCGGCGGCGAATCAAGGGCCGGCTGCAAAAAACCTTATCCTGCGGGGCTTTAGACGCGAACTGGAGCAGTCGTCTTCTAAAAATGCGCAAATCAATTTCCTTCTTCATACTCAGTAACACCGGCACCCGGGCCAAGCAGTTCACGCTGTCGTCGGTAGCGGTCAAACTATTGACGCTGCTGATAATTGCAGCCTTTACCTGCACAGGTTACGTCATTTACGATTACAAGCGCTTAAAAGTGACGGTCTCCGACACGAAAAACCTGGAGTTGGCGCTGAATAACCAGACCGAGGAAATCACGTCCCAACGCAAGCAATTGCAGCAGTTCGCCGGAGAGATCAATGTCCTGAAAGCAAAGTTGCTGGCCCTTAATGAATTCGAAAATAAAATCCGGATCATCGCGAATATCGAAAAGACCGCCGATCAGGATGCGCTCTTCGGCGTCGGTGGCGCCATACCTGAAGACATCGATGCCAGCGTCCCCCTCACGGAAAAGCACAATAGCCTGATAAGGGAAATGCATGAAAAGACCGTCCAGATCCAATCTGCTACAGAGAAGCAATCCAACAGTTTCGGAGCGTTGATAAATTATCTGGAAGACCAGATCAACCTGCTGGCCTCGACGCCTGCTATCCGGCCATCCACAGGCTGGGAGACATCCGGTTTCGGCTACCGCAAATCGCCCTTCACCGGCTTACGTGAGTTTCACAAAGGCCTCGATATAGCCAATCGGCAGGGAACCCCGATTATCGCCACCGCCGACGGCATCGTATCTTACACCGGCTACAAAGGCCTGCTGGGCAAAACCCTGGTGATCGATCACGGTCACGGCATGATGACCAGATACGGCCACGCGCATGAAATTCTGGTGGAGACCGGCGATGTTGTGAAAAGGGGTGATAAAATCGCCACCATCGGCAGTACCGGTAGAAGCACCGGCCCCCACCTGCACTACGAAGTACTGCTTAACGGGATCCGGGTAAATCCGGATAAGTACATTCTCAACTGATCTAAATTTGACACGCCGTTTACAAATTTAGATGTTCTGCGCTCAGATCATACAGCCCTCAGACCATACAGTCATAACCATTCAAATTCCATTTTTATACCTTCCTCTTGATCTATGCCGGAAAAACCCATATCTAATGAAATTTGGAAACATTCACCCTATTTTCGAGATAGCCTCTAGTGACATCTGATTTTTGGAATAAATCAGATTCAGACAAGGAATGCCGCGTTTATGATTTCAATGCTGTTGACAAAAATATTCGGTAGCAAGAACGAACGGGAACTGAAAAGAATTCAACCCCTGGTCGAGACCGTCGCTGCCTTCGAACCGAAAATGCAGGCCCTGGATGACGACCAGCTGAAAGCGCAGACCGCCAAGTTCAAAATGCGCCTTGAAAACGGGGAAACCCCGGATGACATCCTGCCGGAGGCATTTGCCACGGTTCGGGAGGCGTCCGTGCGCACCCTGGCAATGCGTCACTTCGATGTCCAGATGATCGGTGGGATTGTGCTTCATCGGGGGAAAATCTCGGAAATGAAGACCGGTGAAGGCAAGACCCTGGTTGCCACGTTGCCCGCCTATCTGAATGCCCTGACAGGTCGCGGAGTCCATATAGTTACCGTCAATGATTACCTTGCCCGCCGGGATACCGAGTGGATGGGCCAGATCTACTCCTTTTTGGGACTGAGTGTGGGCTGCGTCCTGCACGGACTGGACGATGAGCAGCGACAGGCCGCCTATGGGGCCGACATCACCTACGGTACCAATAATGAATTCGGTTTCGACTACCTGCGGGACAACATGAAGTTCGAAAGAAGGTCTTTGGTTCAGCGGGACCTGCACTATGCCATCGTGGACGAAGTGGACAGCATCCTGGTGGATGAGGCCCGGACCCCGTTGATCATATCCGGCCCGGCGGAAAAATCCACCGAGCTCTACTACCGGGTCAATACCGTCATTCCGCAGCTGCGCAAAGAAACCCATTACAGCATCGACGAAAAGGCCCGTTCCTCTGTCCTGACCGAGGAGGGCATCGCCCACGCCGAAAAGTTGATGGGGGTTGAGAATCTCTACGATCCGAAGCACATCGATGTCCTGCACCATCTCAACCAGGCCCTGAAAGCCCATACCCTGTTCAAACGAGATGTCGACTACATCGTTAAAAACGGCGAGGTGATCATTGTCGATGAATTCACGGGGCGACTGATGCCGGGCAGGCGCTATAGTGAGGGACTCCATCAGGCCCTCGAGGCCAAAGAGAATGTGAAGATCGAGAACGAGAACCAGACCCTGGCGACCATTACCTTCCAGAACTATTTTCGCATGTATGACAAGCTGGCGGGCATGACCGGTACAGCCGACACGGAAGCTGCTGAATTTAAGAAGATATATGACCTGGACGTATCGGTGATCCCCACCAACCAAGATATGATCCGGACTGATTTTCCCGATGCCATCTACAAGACCAAACGCGAAAAATTCAATGCCGCCATCGATGAGATCATTGCCCTGCATCGGGATGGACAGCCGGTCCTGGTGGGTACGGTCTCCATCGATGTTTCGGAAAGCTTTTCCAAGAAACTGAAAAAGCGCGGTATCCCGCACACCGTGCTGAATGCCAAGAACCACGAAAAAGAAGCCGAGATCATTTCCCAGGCCGGACAGCCCGGAGCGGTGACCATTTCCACCAACATGGCCGGCCGGGGAACCGATATCGTCCTGGGTGAGGGCGTTACCGACCTGGGGGGGCTGCATATCCTCGGTACCGAGCGGCACGAAAGCCGCCGGATTGATAATCAGCTCCGAGGGCGTTCGGGGCGCCAAGGCGATCCCGGATCCTCCCGCTTTTTCCTGTCCCTCGAAGATGATCTGCTGCGGATATTCGGCGGGCAGCGAATAACCAGCATCATGGAAAAGCTGGGAATGGAGGAGGGCGAACCGATCGAGCACAACCTGATCAGTCGGGCCATAGAGAATGCCCAGTCCAAGGTTGAAGGTCACAATTTTGAAATCCGGAAACAGCTCATCGAATACGATGATGTGATGAACCAGCAACGGGAGGTGATTTACCGCCACCGCCGCGACATTCTACGGGGCGCGGATATCAAGGATACGATCGTGGATATGATCCAGGAGATCTGCGAGCAGATCGCTCAGATGTTTGCGGACGAACGCATCCTGGCTGAGGAGTGGGACTGGAAGAGTGTCGGTGATATGGTTTTTGAACAGTTCAACATCCGGATGGTAACCCCGGATACGGATACGCTGGATGGTCTGACCGCGGAAGGGCTCGCCGAGCATATCTATGAAGCCACCCTGGCGCAATACACAGCCAAAGAGACCCTGATAACCCCCGAAGAATTCCGACACCTCGAGCGGGTTGTCATGCTGCAGACGGTGGATAACCTCTGGAAAGACCATCTGCTGAGCATGGACCACCTGAAAGAAGGCATCGGCTTGCGAGGATATGCCCAACAGAACCCCCTGCTCGTTTACAAAAAGGAGGGGTTTGAGCTTTTCCAGGATATGATCGATCGGATCAAGCGTGAAACCATTGCCATCCTCTTCAGAATCCAGATTGCCGAACCGGAGAAACTGGAAGACCTGCGGCAGCCGGAGGAGCAGCCCATGTTTTTCTCCGGCGGGGAAGCACCGGCTCAAAAGACGGTCCAGCGCACCACCAAAAAGGTGGGACGCAACGCACCTTGTCCCTGCGGGAGCGGTAAAAAATATAAGAAGTGCTGTGGGCGTTAACCTTAGGGGTCAAGGGCCCAGGGTTCGAGGGTTACCCCGGTAGCCAAATGCCGCGGTCAGTGGCCGGCTGTCAGGCATTCGGCGGGGTGGTATCAGGTCCTCGAATCATAATAATTTCGGCCCGATTATCAAACCGAGACTAAGCGTAAGCATAGGCGTAATAGCAGAATGCCGGGAACCTTTGGTTTTCCCCGTGAATCCCTGTGTCGACGATCCCACGGGTTCTGCCGTCTTCCGTTCTCCGTCCTCCGACTTCCTTATTTTTTCAGCGCCCTCCCTTTACAATACGAACATGAGATGGTTATATTGTTTGCAGTGGATGAAACGATTCGACCGTTGCTTCCCATCTCCAACCCGCAATCAGAGCCGTTGATAAGCGGCGGGCAGCCTTACAGCCGGCTGATACTTTCTGGTTGCGAGGGGGGTTTTCGCATTCAAGCGGTCCCCATTCGTTTCAGGCCCGGTGATTGTTTTCAGCCGCTAGTACAGGCCGCTCTGCATGAGTAGGAAACCAGACGGTCTCCCGAGGTGAATACAATGACAGCGAAAAAAATACTGGTGGTGGATAACGAAGAAGATCAATTGGATATGATGGGAAGCCTGCTCGATAGAATGGGATATCAGGTGGTCCTGGTGCAGGATCCAGATAAAGCCTTGAATTTAATACGGAAAGATCGTTTTTCTCTGGTGATCACGGACCTCATTATGCCGGGTACGGACGGCATGGAATTGTGCGAGCAGATCAAGTCCACCATGCCTGAGACGCCTGTGTACATGTTTTCCGGCTATGTGGATCTATAGAGCCGGAAAAGATAAAGCGGGCCGGCTTTGACGGTTATCTGCAAAAGCCGATCGATGTGGCCCAGCTCAGGCAGGAAATTGAAAAAGCGTTCGTATTGGCCGGTTAGTGGGCGGGATAGAACTTTATCAGTATTTACAGTTAAATGAGTCAATTTGTCTCTGATACGGAAGGCGAGGTCAAGGCTGAAAAAAAAGTGAAGGAGCCCCCTATGTACAGGGTGCTGCTTCACAATGATGATTACACGACCATGGAGTTCGTGGTCGAGATTCTGGTACATATTTTTCACAAAACCATTGAGGATGCTACGCGGATCATGCTGAATGTCCATGAAAAGGGCATCGGCGTGTGCGGGGTGTACACCTTTGAAGTGGCTGAAACCAAGGTGGATACCGTTCACAGTATTGCCCGCGACCATGGATTTCCGCTTAAGTGTTCAATGGAAAAGGACGACTGATGATCAGCAAGGAATTAAGCGCAACACTTGGGTTTGCCGTACGAGAAGCCAAAAAGCGGCGGCATGAATATGTCAGCATCGAACACGTGCTGTATGCCATTTTACATGACAGCACGGGCATAGATATCATTCAAAAATGCGGCGGAGATGTGGATAACCTGCTGCAGACGCTGGAAACCTTCTTCAAGGAGCAGGTTGAGAGTATCGAAGCTGAACAACAATATGTTCTCCAACAGACGATCGGATTTCAGCGGGTGATTCAAAGGGCAGTCAACCATACCCGCAGTGCGGAGAAGCAGGAAGTGTCCATCAGTGATATCCTGGCTTCCATACTGCAGGAGGAAGATTCGCACGCGGTCTATTTTCTCGGCGAGGAAGGGATCTCCCGCCTGGATGTCCTGAACTACATTTCACACGATATCTCCAAGCTATCGTTTGAGGTTCCGGATGAAGACGAGCGGGTGGTCGAGAAAGAGAAGAAAAAGAAAAAGAAAAATCCGTTGGAGGTTTTTACGACCGACCTGGTTGCAAGGGCCGCCCAGGGGAAGCTGGATCCGCTGATCGGACGGGAGCTCGAACTTGAAAGGATCATGCAGGTCCTCTGCCGACGGCGCAAGAACAACCCCGTATTTGTCGGCGAACCGGGCGTTGGCAAGACAGCCCTGGCCGAAGGCCTGGCCCAGATGATCCACGACCAGCGCGTGCCGGATATCCTGGGGGAGGTCAAAATTTATTCCCTGGACATGGGAGCCTTGATTGCCGGCACCAAATTCCGGGGTGATTTCGAACGGCGCATGAAAGCTGTTTTAAAAGCCCTTGAAAAAGAGGCGCAGGCGATCCTTTTTATCGACGAGATTCATACGATTGTGGGTGCCGGCGCCACCAGTGGCGGCTCCATGGATGCCTCCAATATCCTCAAGCCGGCCTTGTCCAGCGGAGATATGCGGTTTATGGGATCGACTACCTACGAGGAGTATAAGAACCATTTTGAAAAAGATCGGGCCCTGTCCCGGCGGTTTGAAAAAATAGAGGTGGCTGAACCGCCCGAAAAGGAGGCCGTGCAGATCCTGAAGGGGCTACGCTCACGGTATGAGGACCACCACGAAATCGCCTATACCGATGCAGCCCTGAAAGCGGCCGTGGACCTTTCCACCAAGTACCTGCGGGATCGGTTCCTGCCGGACAAGGCCATTGACGTCATCGATGAAGCCGGGGCATTCATTCGCCTTTCCGGCCCCCAGAACCGCAAGAAGATTCACCCGAGCGATATTGAAAAAATCGTGGCAAAGATGGCCCGGATTCCGGCCATCAGTGTCACCACTTCAGACAAGACCCGCCTGGAAAACCTGGAAACTGAATTGAAGAAAGTGGTTTTCGGGCAGGACGCTGCGATCACCTCGCTGGTCACCTCTATCAAACGGTCGCGTGCGGGACTGGAGACACCGGAACACCCAATCGGGTCCTTCCTTTTTACCGGGCCGACCGGCGTCGGCAAGACCGAGGTGGCACGGCAGGTGGCCGCGATACTGGGCATTGAATTTATGCGGTTTGATATGAGTGAGTACATGGAAAAGCATGCCGTAGCCCGGCTCATCGGAGCTCCCCCGGGGTATGTGGGATTCGACCAGGGCGGCTTGTTGACCGACGGGATCCGCAAGCATCCCCATGCGGTCTTGCTGCTGGACGAAATCGAAAAGGCTCACATCGACCTGTTCAATATCCTGCTGCAGGTCATGGACCATGCCACCCTCACGGATAACAATGGCAAGAAGGCGGACTTCAGGAACGTCGTCCTCATGATGACCTCCAATGCCGGCACCCGTGAGATGGGGACCCAGACCATTGGCTTCGGCGACCGCCGGGAGGACACGGAAGCCAAGGGCATCAAGGCGGTGGAAAAACTGTTTTCACCGGAATTCAGAAACCGCCTGGACGATATCATCACCTTTAACCCCCTCACCGTGGCTATCATGGAAAAGATTGTCGACAAATTCCTGGCAGAGCTCAACACTCAATTGTCCGCCCGGAAGGTCAACCTCTCCTTGGCGGACGACACCCGTAGCTGGCTGGCCCAAAAAGGGTATGATCCCCAATTCGGTGCCCGACCGCTGAGCAGGGTGTTCCAGACCCACATCAAAGATCGCCTGGCGGATGAAATCCTGTTTGGCCGCCTTGAAAAAGGCGGGCAGGTGCGGATAGACTGCAATGATGAGGACTTGACCTTCGACATCACAACCAAAGAAACAAAAAAGTAAGTGTCACCAATAAGGCTTCCATTTGCACCCGGGGATCGCATCCGATATAAAGGATGGGGTCCCTTTTTTTACGTTGTAGATAGCTACCCTTAAAACGACGGGTTTTGATCTGTCCCCTACTCAGCGAACAACAGGTGCGTGGTATCGCCGGTCTTGTTGGTTTGCCACGCCCCGGTAAAGATGGGGTGAACACCAATTCAAGCGTGGGTATGCCGATTTTCGAGCTGACAAATAATTCCTCTTTTCCACCACCCCATTTTTCGGAACGCGATGGTTTGCTGGCCGTTGGTGGCGATCTCAGTGAGAAGCGTCTGATCAAGGCCTATTACCTGGGGATATTCCCGTGGTACTCAGATCCTGATCCTATTTTGTGGTGGTCGCCGGATCCGCGCCTGGTCCTGTTTCCCGACGAATTGAAAGTAACCCGAAGGCTACGCCGCACTATACGTAGAGGCAACTTTCGCATTACCATGGACGCGGCTTTTGATCAGGTGATAAAGGCCTGCGCTGAAATTCCCAGGCGACATGAAAAAGGGACCTGGATAACGCCCGATATGGTTGCGGCTTACGAGCGCCTGCATGTTGCCGGATTTGCGCATTCGGTGGAAGCATGGTCCGGTGACCGGCTGGCTGGGGGGCTCTACGGCGTAGCCATCGGACGGTGCTTTTTTGGAGAATCCATGTTCAGCCGGGCCAGCAACGCTTCCAAAGTTGCCTTCGTCGCCCTGGTGGATTATCTATGCACCAAGAAATTCGGGTTGATCGATTGCCAGGTCGCAACCCAGCATCTGAAACGTTTTGGTGCCAGAGAGATACCCAGATCTCATTTTTTAAAGATCCTGGAAAAATTCCGGGAAAAGCCGAGCCTGCGCGGGAGGTGGCCGCAATAAAAGGCTGAATCTAGAGGGCCTAAGGCTGAAGGTAGAAAATGGAAGGTGGAAGTATGACCGCTAGACAGACGTTTTTGAATCTGCCGGAAGACAAGCGTAGCCGGATTACCGCGGTAGCTATTCGTGAATTCGCCGCGCGGGGATATGAAGGAGCAAGTATCAACCGCATGATTGAGCGGCTCCAGATTGCCAAGGGATCGATTTTTCAATATTTCGGAGATAAGCGCGGGCTGTTTACCTATGTCTTTGATCTGGCCATGGACATGGTAAAGGATTACTTGCGGGATGTACGCGATTCTACCATGGACGCGGATCTTTTTGCTCGCTTGAACCAGACCCTGGCTGCGGGCATTGCCTTTGTCAATGATCATCCCCGGATTTATGCCCTTTACCTGCGCCTCCAGTCTGACCAGACGATTCCCTTGCGTGACGACATCCTCTCTTCCATACGCCGGTATAGTCATGCCTACTTACGTTCACTTTTAAAGGACGCCCGCGATAGGGGCGAGCTGCAGACCGATCTCGACCTGGACCAGGCCGCTTTCCTGTTGGATGCCATGATGGACCGCTTTCTGCAGTCTCTCAGCATGGAACACTTTGATGCCGGGATAGGACTATACGAGCTGGATCGCCACCAGGCAACCCGGTGGGCGCACCAACTGGTGGCGATTGTGAAAAACGGCATGGCCGGCGGCGAGAAAGGATCTTGATATGGCAGACGGTGACATCCTTATAGTTGCGGCTGTAACCGGCGAACTGGAGGCCTTGATCAATAAGTTGGCCGGAGCGACCCCCGCGAGGGTGGGCGGCCGGGAATTGCTGCGGGGGCGAATCGGCCGCCAGGCTGTCCGACTGTTGACCAGCGGCCCGGGGATGGCCAATACTGTTCAGGGCCTGACGGCGGCCATTGAAAAGGATCGGCCGCGTTTGATCCTGCAAACCGGCTGCGGGGGCGGTTTCAACCAGACCGGAATACAGATCGGCGATGTGGCGATTGCATCAACGGAAATTGATGTACAGCTAGGGTTGGAGCCCACGGACTACGATGCCGCCGTGGAAGTCCTGCCGTTTCCGGTCATCAACACCAACGGCCAGCCGATATTCAATCGTTACCCTGTGGATATGGCTGAAAGTGAAAAAGCCTTGCAGCGGCTCAAGGTCGTCCTGGCCGATTCAGGGATGCATATCCATCACGGGCCGTTCATCACGGTCGCCACGATCACCGCGACCGCCAGGCGCTCGGAACTGTTGTACCGGCAGTACGGGGGCCTGGTCGAAAACATGGAGGGCGCCGGTGCGGCCCACGTGGCCGCCCTTTACGGCATTCCCTTTCTGGAGATACGGTCGGTAAGCAACCGCGTGGGAGAACGCGATAAGGAGCGCTGGGATCTGCCGTTGGCCTTCCGGAGATGTTCACAGGCCGTGAAGGCCTATCTCTTGAATGCGTGACTTTTTGAAGATATGCGCTTGAGTGTGTGAATTGAGGCATGCGGGTTTTCTTAACACTTAAAACATAACACGTAACACGACCAAAGAAATGCCTTCACGGTAATACGGAATACCACCTATACATGATCCTAACAAACTGACATGCAAGACAAACACCTTACTTTAGCGTATTCCACCTGCCCCAACGACACGTTTATTTTCCACGCTCTCGCCGAGCGGCTGGTCGATATGCGGGGTCTTGCCTTCCGGATAGAACTGGCGGATGTAGAAGCACTCAACCAGGCTGCGGTGCGGGGTGTCTACGCGATTTCGAAACTTTCGTTTGCCGCCATCGGTCATCTGCAGGGCCGGTATCGTATCCTGGATAGCGGAGCTGCTCTGGGCCGGGGCTGCGGTCCGCTAATCGTGGCCCGCGGGGATTTCGACCCCCGTCGTCTGTCAGACGCCCGGATTGCCGTACCCGGGCTCTGGACGACTGCCAACCTGTTGCTGGGGCTTTATGCCGGTCGGCAGTTGCCTGTGAAAGCAATGATCTTTGACCAAATTATGCCCGCAGTCGCAGATGGAACAGTCGATGCCGGTGTTATTATCCATGAAGGCCGTTTTACTTATCCCGAATATGACCTGGTGTGTTTGCAGGATTTAGGTCAGTGGTGGGAGACGGAAACCGGCCTCCCGATTCCTTTGGGGGCGATAGCCGTGCGTGACGACATCGATTTGGAGACGGCCGGGAAGGTCACCACCATCATTCGTAGCAGTATTGAATATGCTTTTACACACCCGAACGCGGCCAGTGACTACATACACCGGCATGCCGAGGAGATGGAACCTGAGGTGATCCAGCAGCACATCAAATTGTATGTCAACCCGTTTTCCATCGCACTGGGAGAAGAGGGTGAACGGGCGGTTGCAGCCCTGTTTGCCCGGGCAACCGAAAAAGGGATACTACCTGGGAGCAATGGGCCGCTTTTCAGTACTTCATAGTGGTTGGAAGATACCAAAACAAAACTTCCTTGATGCCACTATCCTTAGGTATAGAGACGCTTTAGTGGGGTAGATATGGATTCAACAGCTTATGCCGGAACAGAACTGGAACTTTTTGCGATGGCGGAACACTGGAAAAGGTATCTGGGAAATAAAATTGCCCCAAGGTTAGGTGCACGGGTTTTGGAGGTGGGGGCGGGGTTGGCCGAGACAACCCCCTGGTTGTGTCAAGGGACGCATCAGACTTGGATTTGCCTTGAACCTGATACCGACATGTGCGCGCGGATAGCATCTAATATTTTAACCAACCACTTGCCAACATTTTGCAGGGCTTACAATGGTACCACGGATTCACTATGTGACCAGGGTTTTGAGTTTGATTCAATTCTGTATATAGATGTGCTGGAGCATATAAGCGATGATCGCGCCGAATTGAGGCGAGCGGCAAGTTTGCTGAGCATGCATGGAGAGATTATCATTCTTGCGCCGGCGCATGATTTTCTATTTAGCGATTTCGACGCAGAGATCGGGCATTTTAGGCGTTACAACAAAAAGAATTTGGAACAGGTATGCTCTGGGGTGCTCAATATTCAGTCACTGAAATACCTTGACAGTGTTGGCATGCTGGCCTCGCTGGCAAATCGCTGGTTGTTAGGGCAACCAATCCCCACCAAAAGGCAGATTTTATTTTGGGATAATTTCATGGTGCGGGCTTCTAAATTTTTTGATCCCCTCCTTGGCCATGCCGTTGGAAAAAGTCTGTTGGCAGTTTTACGGCCAATGCGTTAGTGCCTTTCTCGGATAAAGAAAAAGTGAGAGGTCTTGGTTTTGCATAATTAAGCGGCTTTGGCTTCTCAGAGGAAAATCGGCATTATTGGGTGTAATGGCAAATAGAAAAGATCGATTAACGAGTTCCGGTGCTATTTTACCTTCCTTGATGATTTCTTTGGCCTGGCGCAGCCGTATGTGTTGGTAGGGCGTCGTCGGCCAATGGCCCACAAGCGGCAACACGGGCAAGTAGGTGGCGCTCAGAAATGACAGATATAGATCGTTGGAAATAAAAATGAGGCTGGGCGGAGGATTGAGGTTGCCGGCAATAAATTCGAGGGCGGCTTTGTGGGATTTTTGAATAGAGAGCCCAGTGTGGTTTGTATAACAATGATAGTAAAAGCTAATATTATCAGACAATAGCAACAAGCATGCAACAGTTATTAATCCTGTTCCCACTGGTTTACCCACTTTTTTTCGTAAGCTGAAAAAAGCCCTGGAAATCGCAGGCAGGGCCAGGAGACACAAGGGCAACCAGATATGGCCACGCGTAAAATGAACCGGTTGTTTAGGAGGTATGAAAAGTTCATGGTTCGCCAACGCAAAAGAGACGATAAAACAGACCAAGAGGAAACGGTTGAATGGTACGCCCAGAATGAGCTTAAAGCCATTGGCTTGCATGCATCTCGAGAATGCGAACAGGGCCACTATGCCATACGCACCAAGAATTGTGGCAATCTTAAGATGCCAGTCCAGTGACCATTGCTGCATGAGAGATCTATGGGCGTCAAAGCTAGGCAAAAACCACAAATAGTATACCAGCGTACCTGCTACGATGAAAAGGCCCGTCAAGTGGTTCCACAGTGAAATATCCTCTTGTTTAAAAATATACCGTTCTGCCAGCATCCAGGAAAATACTATCAAAGCATATTGAACACCGGTAAAAGGGTGGCTTATGGTCATGAGTAACACGAGCATCAATAGCGTGCGGCGTCTGTTTGTGAGCGCGGAAAAATAGATCAAAATAGTGATCAGATGGTAAAAAGCTTCGGTTGGATAAGTAAAATTTCTGCCTAAATTTAGAAACCACCAGCCCTTTTCAGGATCAAAGTGAAATAAGTCAAGCGGCAAACCAGAAAAAAGACTGTATCCCCCACCCAGTAGGGCAAGCGCACCGCCTCCCCAGGCCAGAATAATCAGACAAAAAAAATGAAAATTGTACTGTAGCCGCAATGCATACGTAAAATAGAGGTGCCCCAGCAACATAAAGGCCAAAACTGTAGTGATAATGGTTGAAAAGGTGAGTAAAAGCCCGGGATCAATGGGGGCAATGGATAGAATCTGCCCCCAAAGGTAGAACAGGGGTTGGAAATAAATACGCGGGCTGTCTAGCGCAATATCGTAAGGATTGGGATAGAATAAACCATTGGCCACGCCATCGCTGTACTGCCTGGCAATCGCTATGTAATAGGGTATATCGGAGTGAATGAAACCGGTTGGCGCCATTTCCGGTGCCAGGGGCATATTATAGTGGGTCCAATATAAGATGACAATGGGCAGGGATAGTCCGATTCCAATCAAAAGCAGTATCCAGGGGTACTTAGCCCCCCACTTGCTGTCGAATGCAGGTTCGGTCTGATCGTAATCAGGCGCGGTTATGTTCATATTCGTCATGGTCTATATCGGCTGCCTTAGCATGTCATTTTGAAGTCGAACCCTTCTATTGAAAAGGCATTGCGCTCATTCTATCAAGATGGCGTTTACATGCGGTACTAAATTCTGAGCCATCAATTTGGCACCCGCGGCCGAAAAGTGGACGCGGTCTACAAAATATTGATCCGCATGTGGCACCAATTTACTGTTATCAACCCACCCGGTATTCTCTCCAACCGCAACCTTGTATAGAACCGCATTGTAACGTCGTATGCCCTCAAAAATAGCCGGGATCGTCAAACCCGGCGTAAATTGAAGCAATCCTCCGAGATTGGCTTTTTGGAACTCGCTCAACACCCTCATGATTTTTTCGGGAGCGTGCCAATCTAAATAGGGATCGTGCAAGGTGGCAAATGAAGATAGAATGACGGATGCACCTGCTGACCGGGCAATTGCCACCAGCGTGCGTACATGTTCCTCAAATGTCCGTTCGGCTAAACGCGGTATGGTTGCAAAGCGATTTTGATTGTTCAGATTTTTGTAATCCGATAGCCTTTTTGTCTTATAGTCGCGCACCAGGTTGCGGGTGCGCACATATAGCATGCTGTTGCCTGCGAACTTTATGAACCAATTCGGTTCTTTATGAAAACCATAGGGTTTGGGATGGATGTGGGCATAATCGGATTTAAATGGGAGGTCACCCCGAATCGCTTTCAGATCATTATAGGCATGGTAAATGATAACAATGTCCGGTCTGAACGGCAGGACTCTCAAAGCCAAATTCCCAATGCTCTGGGCCGTATCAAATCCCGGGATCCCGGCATTTATGATACGGACCTTCTTATCTGGAAATTCCTTTTGAATAAGGTTCCCCAGATATCCTGGCCAGTTTTGTTCATAGGATAGATTTATAGAGGCCGTCGTTGACCCGCCTATGGTTGCAATTCGAATTTCATTTGCTTTCTTCTCCAGTTCAAGATCTTTGTCTGTGGCCAGAAAGCCATGTTGATCAATGAAAATTTCCGCTCTTTTTTCCTGGTTAGGGTGTGACCCGGAAAGGGCCGAATTGGGTTGAAAAGTGAAGCCTACCAAAGGGTGCCATTGATAAATGTCCTTGATCTTTCGGTCAAAGGGATCAACTTCGTGGAGCGCAAGTGTAAAGCCATGACCCGAAATCAACGATATAACGCGAGTTGTGAGCTCCATCGAGCCAAAGAGGACCACGATGATAATGATGTTATATCCAATTATCCTGCGCATTCAGTCTCCTGGTTCTATATCCTGAAAAAGATTCAAGCGATTAGATTTTAGATACAGTAATTTTTCCTCGAGGTTGGTCCGGTCTGCATCGGGATAAATCATAAACCGGGTTGCCCGATTGCTTTGTTCTAGATTGCCGGATTGCAGATAGTGCTGTTTCCATTGTTTTTTCGACTGGCTGAGCCATTCGGCGGTTAGCCGGTCAACCGCGCGTAAAGGCGTTGTCGCGGCAACCAGTCCAATGATTACGGCAGCCATCAGCCAGGATTTAAACCGGTCCTTCGAACGGGTGACCAGGTGCAGGTAAAGACCAAAAAAACCCGGAATAAGGTAGGGAACATATCGGGATGCCTTGGCCGAGTTCAATCCCAGCCCGACCCGACCGATGGCGGTCAGCATACAAAAAAGAAGGGTAAAGGCAATAAGTATGAATACCAGGCGGCCTACTTCGATCCCAGGCTGCGCAGTGCTCTCCTCTTTCAAGGGCAGGATCAGGCGCCGGCAATGGTGACCGCCTGCGGCCAGCATGAATATCAAAACGACGGTGCCGGCTAAGAAGCCAGGTATGCCGACCCCTTTGATACCGCAGAAATTGGCCAGCATGATAGTGACAAAAACCGGGTACTGCCAGTGGGCCGCGATGGGAAACTGGAAACCCGGCACGGCCGGCATGAATTCATATCCCAGGAAGAAGGAGGCCCCGGACAGAAGCGCGACGGCGATTGTGACCAGCAGGGGTACCCGGGCCTGGCGACGGCCGCTTCTGAATGTCCGCAGGTAATCCAGGGCCAGCAAGACGGGTGTCAACAGGCCGACCAGCAACCCGAACCCCGTATAGATCAACATCAGGTTGAGCAGCAGGACCAGGGCATAGCGCACGGCTGCTGACCGGAGTGTCCAGGACAGGCAGTACAGCATCAGCAGCAAAAGCGGCACGGACCCGTGAGATGGATTGGGCACACTCGCGAAAATGCTGTATTGCAGGGGGGTCAGGAACATCAGGCCGACGGCTGCATCCCACCAACGCAATGAACCGGCCAGCCGTAATTTCAAGCACAGGGCACTTACCATGGCCAGACAAACGACTCCGCCGATGACAAACGCCTCTGCGCGTGTGTTCCAGCCGGACAGGTTGGCGACCAGTTCGGTAAGGAAAAAGCCGATGCCCTGCCGGTGTGGTCCGTGCTGCCAGCGAAACAGTTCCAGCCAACCATGAGGCTCGAAAAAAGCGTCGTAAAGGTCCCACTGGTCCCACACAAGCAGATTCACGCTATAAGCATCGACATAATACCACCATCTGAACAGGGCCGCTGTGAAAAGGGCCGTAGCGATGCCGATGCGCAGGTAGTTAAAAGCCAGGTTGGATTGATGTGATTGTATTGGCATATTCATTGATAGGCATTGGCTTCGCTGGCGTCCCCGGATTAATATTCGCGGCCGCCTTGCCTGTCGGGCGAAGCTTGTAGAGCGCAGACTGGATTTTGAACCAACTTCTCCTTTTTGAGGCATGTTCTATTACCCGGGCGATCCGGTGGTTCTAAGTATCCGGAACCGGTTTGCTTTGTCAAGCGAGGTTTCCGGCCGACAAACGGGCGGTACGACCGTTTTACCTTGGGTATGCGGGAGGGGCGCTGGACTCCGGCGATCAGCACCGGGAAAAGGCGGCTGCAATATCTAAATCTTTAATTTTTAATGAATTTCAGGTAATTGCCGCATTGACAAGGGATGCACAATTTATTATCCAATGTACATTCAACCGCAGTGCCCGGAGAAGGGTGGCTCAACGCCGGATGCTGTCTGGATTGTCAAGAATGGCCACTTGTTTGCAGCACCCATATCCGACTTATGCCCGCAACCGCAAACCGCCTTCGTTCATATGCTACTGCCCTGTTGCTTTTTCTGGGGTTGCATTGCTATACACGTTTCCAGGGCCGCTGCAGATCACAACGCATTTTATCGGCAGCCCCGGGGGGAGACAAATTCCAGTTTATCTGGAATTTCTGGTGGGTGCGCCATGCCCTGTTCGATCTGGGCCAGTTGCCATTTTTCTGCCCCGTGCAGTATTACCCCACCGGGGTATCGCTGGTGCTCCATGATACCACCTATTTCTGGTCATTTCTATCCGTTCCCCTGCAGAGCGTATTTGATCCCCGCACGATTCTGAACCTTTTTCTCCTGGTGTGTTTCCCCCTGAACGCCATGGCGTTTTACCATCTGGCCCGCGAAGTGAGCGGGTCTCACTGGGGTGCCCTCATCGGGAGCTTACTGTTTGCCTTTTGCCCGTATCTGGTAGGCCGCTATTATGTGGGGCACATCCAGTACCTGGGGATGTTTACCATCCCATTGTTTTTACTTCAAATATATCGATATTTTCAAATGCCGCGCGTGCGGCATGCGGTCTATGCCGGGATCTATTTTTGCCTGACCGCCCTGATTTCCTACTATTCAGCCGCCGAGTTGATGCTGATTCTGGCCGCATGTGTTGTCTATCGAGGCCTGGCCGTAAGAGGGGATTCGGTTCAAATGAAGGCCCTGCTTTTCCATGGACTGGTTTTCGCCATGTTTTGCGCCGGTGTGCTTGCGATCTTTATCGTCCCGGCATTGCTGCAGATACTGCAAGGTGATTATCGCCTGGCCCCGGCTACCGCAAGGCACGTGGTCGCCAGCAGCGCCGATCTGATTACATATTTTATCCCTGACACAACCCTGGCTTCCTGGAAAGGGTGGCAGTGGTCGCAGACAGCCGCGCACTGGGCACAAGGCGTGTACGATAGCCTGCACGGCAATATACTCGAAAAATCGGTCTATGCCGGTTGGACCAGTATCATCGCCCTTGCAGTCGCGCTGGTCTGGAAACCGCTGCGGCGCAGCTATTGGCCCTGGGTAATTCTGGCCGGTGCTTTTTTTATCTTGTCGCTCGGTCCGACCCTGCATTTCAAGGGCACTGCGTATCTTGAAAATCGCATGCCGTACCGTCTGCTCAGCGCCTTGCCTTTGTTTGACATTATGCGCAATCCCTCGCGATTTGCCATTTTCATTACCCTGGGGGGCGGTCTCGTCGTCGCCGGCGTCTGCCGGCAGTTGAAACAGGCCCTCAACCGACAGGCCTACAACCTGGTGGCGGTCGGTTTAGCCTTGTTTGTCCTGATCGAGTTTCTACCGGCCCCCGCCTATTTTACCCCGCACCATTATTTTCGCTCACCGTATTATCATAGACTCCAGATGGATCCGGGCGAGTATTCGATTTTGAACCTACCCGTCGATTTTTACGAGACAACCGGGCGGAGCGACATTTACCTCTATGCCCAGACCATCCACGCCAAGCCGATTATCGGAGGGTACGTATCCCGGGAGCCGCATTATGTCCTCGAAACACTGGATAATTACCCGATTTTAAAACAGATGGTGCGCGAACCCGGAAAACCGCTAGGGTTACTGACAGCCGGGCAGGGCAGGGAAGCGACCATGCAGCAAATGCTGACCGAGTTAAAGGTGGGACGTATTATCCTGCACCGTGCGCTGCTCACGCCGCAGGAGCAGACGGGCCTCGCAGCGCAGTTCCAATCCATCCTGGGGGCCCCTGTTTTCCAGGATCAATGGATCATTGCTTTCAAAGCCGAAGTACATTCTCAATAACGCTCGCAAAAAGGAACCGCGATTGACGAATTGGAAAAAAATATTAGGAATCAATGTCATCATAACGTTGGTCGGTGTGCTTGGCATCGGTAGTTTTTTCGAAGTATATCTGCGATTCCGGTCACCGCATATAGCCTCCGTGTTTCGTATTGATCAGCACACCGTAAACAACCCGGAGTCCTTCGCGCAATATACGCCCCAGGGAAAGCGGCTGATCCCGAATGTCCAGGCCGTGATAAAAAATCATCCGACGTCCGGCGAAGACGTTTCAATCCGGATAAATGAATATGGGTTCAGGGGTGAAAACTTCCCCCAAGATAAGCAGAAGCATGAAATCAGGATTCTTCTGCTTGGAGATTCGATCACCATGTCGGCCTATCTCAATGAGGAAGATGCCTGGCCTTACATATTGGAAAAGCAAATAGGCAGTCTGAATCCGCAGTCAAGGATTCGTGTCATAAACACTGGCGTGAATGGTATTGGTTTGCGCGACGAAGTAAACCTGTATAACGAAAAGGGCCGTTACCTGAATCCGGATCTGGTCCTGCTCGGCTTCTATCTCAACGACAGTCGCCCGCCTTGGGGCTTTCCAGCAGAGTTAAATTATCCTGACTGGTGGCGACGAAATAGTCGCCTGGTGGACACGATTTATCGCAATCTGGTTTTTAAACAGTGGATAAAAGAAAAGGGGTCGGATATTTTTTTATGGGCGCATACCCGCCACAAGTTGGATTGGCGACATGATAGGCGTGATTTTCTGAGATTAGCTGCAGATGCGCGGCATGACTGGGGGGCGGCGTGGCACAAGGAAACCTGGCCGGGAATTGCCGAACAGGTTGAAAGGCTGCTGTTTCTGGTCAGGGAAAACAATGCAAGTTTGGCGTTGGTCATTTTTCCGGTCGTATTTCAAGTCGATGCGGATTTTTTCGAAAATACGCCCCAACGGATGATGCGAACCATTTGTCAGGGGCAGGGCATACCCATAATGGACCTGCTGCCCCTCATGCGGCAACAGGGTGCCGGTAAATTGCTTTTTGACCAATGCCATCCGAACAGGGCGGGCAACCGGCTGATTGCGAAAACCCTTACCCCTTTTCTTCAGGACCTGCTGGAAAGCAGAACAGATTATACCTCTGATCTTCAAGCAAGTGCGGTTATCACCAGCTCCACAACAATAACGGCGGCTAAAAGAGACAATGACAATAAAAGCAAGCAGTGACTTACCTTACCTCCCGGTTCCCCTATTCCGAAGTGTTTGCCCATTCCGTTTAAAAGCCATAGTCCCAAACCCAGCATGGCTGCCCCAAATATTACCAACTGCCAGCGGCGACACCCCAGTGAGAGCATAATGTGGCTGTCTGCTCCGGGAGTGTTGGTCCCAAACCCGATATAAAGTCCGTTGGCAATACAACAAAAGCCGGCAAACACCCTGAACAGAGGCGTTGTCGACATTCGACGCAGCCGGGCCAGGGCCCAGAAACCTGTGGGCAAGGCGATACCGAATAAAGGGCCGCCCCACACCTGCAGCAGGGGGTGGGGGTTGCTGATGAGGTCCGTACGGGAGATGGCCAGTGGATGCAGGACGACTTTTTCAACCACACCGCCCGTCAACCAGGCGAAGACAACGTGCCCGATTTCATGTACCACCTGCATCATCAGCCAGCAGAATACCCCGAAACTCAAGATCAGTGCCATTTGTGGGATTCTGTCCTTCATTTTTGCTTGAACCTTTGGGATTGAACGGAGTGTCGGTTTCTATTGAGATGGCTTCAGGTTTATCCCTTGAGATAGTTTCGTAGGGTTGCCGCAGGAAACGGTCCGGGCAAACAAGACGCAAGAATCTATTGAGACAGCTATCATCAAATTAACGTGATCCGGCGCCCGCGTTTGTCCCTATTGCTGATCCAACAGATGGTCGCACCTATATTGGAGACACCACGTGAATCCGCTTTTAATAAAAAGAGTCCCTTGAAAAGTCAATTCGATCCAAGCCGGACCTTCAGCTCATCGGAAATACTCAATGCGTTTGGGACGCCGACCGGGTAGACTTTCGGCTGCGGTAGACAAAAAAATGGCGGAAGTGCATGGGAATCGAACCCACCCGGGACGGTTTTAGCGCCCCACACCGGATTTGAAGTCCGGGAGCCTCACCAGTAAGCTGCGCACTTCCGCGTAAGAATAGTGAGCACATAATAGCCCTATCTGCAATATTGTCAATACCAACCAGCAATAAATACCGGGATCGGGACGTTTGTAAAGCCCGCATTTATCTGTTCCCATTGGCCCCAAAGCTGGACCCCGGCTGTCCGCGCATTTTACCTCTCGCCAGGCATCGGCGGGGACACGGTGCCGGTTGCCAGGACTTGGTTGCAGGCTGCCTGATGAACGTGTTCATTCAGCCGTTTCCTTCCGTTTTAACACCTCTATACCGAATTGATGGGAGGTAAAAGGCTTAGTCCCGATAATAGCGACTGTCTCAAAATGGGCTTCAATCCAGTTCCTTAGTTTTTTTCCATACGCCGGGGCCTGGCCGAAATGGGCGTAGTTGAATTCGCGTACGTCCCGATTCACGAAAACGGTATAGGTAAAGTCGGCGCTCTTGATTGCAGAGAGCATCCGCTGCTCGCCGTAGAGAATGAACTCGGTTGGCGTGAATTGAATATAACGGGTAGGACTAGGCCGCTGCAGAAGAAAGTTCAGCATGACCCCTTCGGGCAACACCAAGAAAGGTTCACCGGGCGGAACAAGATCATCAAGCATAAGCAGGGAGTGCTGCACCACGGGACCGATGGCGGCCTGTGGTGGCGCAAAGGTCCGGAGCGTATTGCCTTTCATGGTGACCGGGTAATCGGTGAGGGCGTAGAACTGAACACTGCGGGATACATGAACCACCGCCATGGCGGCAATAGCCAGGCTAAAGACAATGGTAAACAACATCCCGCCATTGGCCTTTTTCTGCAGGGTGCGGGGATGGGTGCCCAGGCAATAGGCGATCGTGGTGATCGTGGCCGGCAGCGCCAGGTAGAAGCCGATATGATAAAGACCGACGCGGAAAAGGATTTTGATCAGCAGGAAGAGTGCAAAGACCGACAACAGGATGGCAGATAAGGATGGTACGGCGCGGCTGTCAGGGTCCGCGTCCTTACCCCAGCGAATCAGCTGGTGGCTCACTATAAATACCAGCAGCAGCGGCAGCGCCCGAGGCAGTTCCCACCAGGGCATGTCGCGGTGCCACCAGGCCAGTCCGGCAAAGGCGAAGAGACTGATCACTCCGGTCGCCCTGCGGTAATTGGTTTTCGATGACTGCAACTTCCAGTCAACTGCCGACAGGAGCAGTAAAGACGAGACGGTAAACAGAAAATAACGGACCATCAGGCTTAGGTTGAGACCCAATTGATCGGTCCCGACGATCTCGGCGAACCAGGGATCCCGGGTGATGTCAGAACTCAGCGGGAGCAGCCAGGCCGTTGCGGCCGCCTCGGCGGCGGCGGCAAAGGGCAGGTGGCAAGCAAAGTAGGCTGTAAAGAGCAGCGTGGGCAGGAAGGCCCCGGTTATAAATTTTATAAATAAACTCAATGTGTTGTATTTATTGCGGCTGTCTACCCACAGCAAAATCAGGCCGGTGGCCAGGCTGGCCGTGGAGGCGAGTATAATGTCCGACCGGGTTAGCAAAATGGCTCCGTAACAACATCCGCTCAGGACTGCGGCAGCTGGTTTGCGTTTTGCCAGGTAGTGTCCGAGAAAGGCGACAGACGCCAGGAAAAAGAACAGACCATGCGTGGCCTCATGCGAATAGGGGGCGATAAAGTTGTAATTGTTGATGCGAATATATTGGGAAAAGGAAAACATGAGGATTACGACGGCACAGCCTACCAGAGCGACGAAGCGGTTGTAAACCAGTCCCAGAATTCGCTTGAGCAGCAGTAAAAATACCGAGAAAACGATCAGGTTGCCGGCCACAAGGGCATGGATGCTGGCTCCGAACAGTCGCATCCAGAAGGCATTGATATACTGGGACAGGGGGCCCTGGATGTAGGCGCAGTCACGGTATAGAACGCTTCCTTGGGTAATCTGCCAAGGATAGTATAGCTGGTGGCCATAGTCGATGATGACGTCCGCCCAGCGGTTCCAGCTGCAATAGCACATGACGATGACAAGCAGGGCCAGTGCGCCGTAATCAAACAGGGGGTGTAGGTCCTTTTTCATCAATCTGTTGGCATTCATCGAGGTTGTTTATCGTTGGATTAAGCACCGCGTATTTGTGATTGAGCCGTCGCAGGCGATTTGGGCCACAGCATGGAAACTTGGCCCGTGATAGCACATGATGGTTTGAATTGCCAAACCTATGATTTGCGCAGACAGACAGACATTTTGATTGCACCCTGAAGGGTATCTGTCTTTCGTTTCTTTTTGAATCCGGCTGTTGCGATTTTCCCACGTATAAGCCGGCAGGCCGACTGTGCGGGTTGAGGGTGCAGATACCGGGGTTTAGTCGGCCACCCATACCCGGGACCGCCTGATATCCCTGATTCAAACAGCGCCCAGGGCTGCTCAACAACCTCGCTTTCCACTTGTCAATTAAATGGTAAATTGGTAGGCTTGCTTGAAATGTGGTGAGGTTTAACTGGCCGGAATTAGATAAAAAATAGCGAAAGTGCCTGGGATTCGATTCAACCTGGCAAAGTTTTGGCGTCCCATATGGGATTTGAAGCTCGGGAACCGCACCAATAATCAGTACTCTTTAAAGATAATGGAGTTTGCAATGGCACCCTCGGCGCTATTGACAAACCCACTGTGAGTGACTTCAGGAATTAGAATCGGTCTCCGGCAACCGGATACGTTTGTTGCGATCGATTGAAAGGGAAGAAACACATGCTGACTGCGTATTTCGACTGTTTTTCCGGGATCAGCGGCGATATGACCCTGGGGGCACTGGTGGATCTGGGAGTACCGGTGGAGTGGCTTGCCGAGAACCTTGCGGCACTGCCTCTGGACGGATTTGAACTCACGGCCGAGCCGGTTCACAAAGGCGGCATCCGGGCTGTCGATATCGAGGTGGCAGTCAATGACACCACTACAGCCCGCAGCTATGCGGATATAAGACGATTGATCGAGAACAGTCAATTGCCGGAAAGAGTCCGGGACCTGAGCTGCACCATCTTCCGCCGAATTGGCGAGGCGGAAGCCCGGGTGCACGGCTGCGCACTGGATCAGGTGCATTTCCACGAGGTGGGTGGCATCGATGCCATCGTGGATATCGTCGGTACTGCTTTGGGGATTGAATACCTGGGGATCGATAGGGTTGCCTGCGGGCCCATTCCGCTGGGCGGTGGGACGGCTGTCTGTTCCCACGGTGAACTGCCGGTTCCGGCACCGGCCACAGCCGAGATTCTGAAAGATGTGACGGTTTACGGCGGCGGGGAGGGGGAGTTGACGACTCCCACCGGGGCTGCCATCATCAAGACCCTGGCGACGACTTTCGGACCGTTGCCGGCCATGAAGATAGGCAAAATCGGATACGGATCCGGTAAACGCCAGACCGGCGGCCGGCCGAACCTGCTGCGGGTCTTGCTGGGCGAGACGGCTGCGCAGGCCGACTGTACCCATGACCGGATCCTGGTAATTGAAGCCAATGTTGACGATATGAGCCCGGAGGTTTCCGGTTATGTCATGGAGGCGCTGTTGGCTGATGGAGCCCGGGATGTGATGTTTTTACCCGCGTTTATGAAGAAGAACAGGCCGGGAACCTTGCTTCAGGTGCTGTGTACGTTTGAGGATAAAGATATACTTATCAATAGGATTCTTTCAGAAACATCATCCATCGGATTGCGCTACTATCCGGCGGAGCGCTGCCTGCTCCCCAGAGAGGCGGTTGTGGTGGACAGCCCCTGGGGTAAACTGGCGGCCAAACAGGTTCGGCGACCGGGCGGAAAAACCGAATTGGTGCCGGAATATGAGGCCTGCGCCCGGGTTGCGACCGAAAACGGCATCCCCATTCGGGAAGTATACGATACCTTGACAAAAAACATGGTAGCGGTTAGACACGAGCCATGAGTTTCAAGGACAAGGCGGTTGTCTGCCTGGCCACCGGCATCTACACAGGCAACATCCCCTGGGCACCCGGCACTTTCGGAACGCTTCCGGGACTGTTCCTGTGTTTTTTTCTGTCCCGGATCTCACTGGCCTCCGGCCTTCTGGCGATAGCCCTGCTGATAGGCGCATCAATCTGGATCGCCGGTGCAGCTGAAAAAATGTTGGGGCAAAAAGACCCCGGCTGTATTGTGATCGATGAGATTGCCGGCATGGCGGTTACCCTGGTGGCGATACCGTTTACCCTGTACACGGCTATAGCCGGCTTTTTGTTGTTCCGGTTCTTCGATATCGTTAAACCGCCGCCGATCAAGAGCATTGATCGACGAGTGCATGGCGGGATCGGCATTGTTCTGGATGATGTGATTGCGGGGATATTCGCAAATATCGTTCTTCGGATCGGTATGGCGATCATGACCCGGTAGATGAAAACCTTGTTATGTTTTGACTATTAGTGTTAAGTCTAAATGCCGAAACCTTAATTTTGCGACCCAATTCCGGAAATAGATTTTTACCGTTATTTGAAAGGCTTATTTAATTTGAACGAAGTGGAAGATGGCGTGGCCGCACAAGATGAGCAGGCGCCGAAGAAAAAAAGTGCCCTTAGAGAAAATATCGAAGTTTTCATTGTGGCTGCGCTGCTGGCCCTGTTTATCCGGACCTTTATCGTGCAGGCCTTCAAGATTCCATCCGGTTCCATGAAGGAAACCCTGCAGATCGGTGACCATATTCTGGTCAATAAGTTCATTTACGGTGTCAAACTGCCGTTTGTCATGACCACGATCATCCCGATTAAAGATCCGCAACAAGGTGATATCGTCGTTTTCAAGTTTCCCGAGGATCCGAAAAAGGATTTTATCAAACGTGCCGTGGCCGTGGCTGGTGATACTATCCAGATCATCAATAAGCAGGTTTACGTCAATGGTATCCGCCAGGATCACCCCTATGCTGAGTTCAAGGAGAAAGCCATTATCCCCCCTTGTACCGATATGCAGAAATCCATGGGCTTTGACCGCTGCAACAAGGACAACTACGGGCCGGTCACCGTACCGGAAGGTAAGTTGTTTGTCATGGGTGACAACCGGGACCACAGCTACGACAGCCGCTTTTGGGGATTTGTGGACCTCAAGGTGGTAAAAGGCAAGGCCTTCATGATTTACTGGTCCTGGGACAGTGATGACACGTCCGTAAGGTGGCGGCGACTTGGGAATATTATTCGCTAATAACCCGTTTTAAGTTTTAGGTTTAATGTTTTGAATCTACCTAACACTTAAGGGTACCTCTGATAATTAGGATTTTTGATTGAGTCCAAGGCCCATTGAAGTTTTAACCGGAGAAATATAATGAATATTTCGAGGATTAAAATTTCAATGTAACGGAGAAATCGAGCAAAAGGCAATTGTCAGCGGTGGCCTTACAACGTAACACGCAAAACCGAGCCATTTATGCAAATTCTTATCCACGGCGGCCAACTCATCAATCCCGGACTGGTAGATGGAATCCGGGACATCTTCATCATTGACGGCGTCATCACCCAGATCGCCCCCAGCGGGGAACTGGCTGATATACCCGCCGAAGCCGGTGATCGGACGACCCGTATCATCAATGCCACCGGGAAGATTGTCACCCCGGGTCTGATTGATATGCATGTTCACCTGCGGGAACCTGGTTTCGAGCACAAGGAAACCATTGCCAGCGGGTGCCGGGCCGCCGTAGCGGGCGGCTTCACGGCAGTGTGCGCCATGCCCAATACCAATCCGGTGAATGACAGCCCCGAAACCACTGCGTTCATGCTTGAAAAGGCCCGCAAGGCGGGGCTGGCGCGTGTCTACCCGGCCGGAGCGATCACGCAGGGGCTGTCCGGACACACTCTCTGCGATTATACTGCCCTGCAGGCTGCGGGCGCGGTGGCGTTTACAGATGACGGGTGCCCGGTCGAAAATGACGCGCTCATGGAGTCTGCCCTGAAAGCGGCCGGACAACTGGGTTTGACCATCATTTCGCATAGTGAAATGATGGACCTGGCCGGTAGCGGGGAGATGAACCAGGGGGCCGTTGCCCAGCGACTGGGCTTGAAGGGGATACCCAATGCAGCCGAAAGCCTGATGGTGGAACGGGAAATAGCCTTAAGCGAGAAAACCGGGGCCCGCATGCACATAGCCCACGTGAGCACAGCCGAATCGGTGGATGTCATTCGCCTCGCCAAGCAGCGCGGGGTTCCCGTTACCGCTGAAACGGCGCCGCATTATTTTACCCTGACTGACTCGGACGTTGAAAAATATGGAACCCGTGCCAAAATGAATCCACCGCTGCGATCGCAAAAAGATCGTGAAGCGATTCGGCAGGGATTGGCCGACGACACGTTGGATGTAATTGCCACCGACCACGCACCCCATTCAGACGAGGAGAAAGCGGTTGATTTCCCCCTGGCTCCCAATGGGATTACCGGCCTTGAAACGGCGCTGCCGCTCAGCCTCCGGCTGGTGGCAGATGGGGTCATATCAATGGAGACGCTCATTGCTAAAATGACCAGGCGGCCGGCCGAGGTGTTGGGTGTCACATCTGGACTGGGGATCGGGAAACCGGCCGATATCACGATTATCGACCCGGACGTGGAATACGAGGCCAGGCCGGAGAGCTTTCACTCAAAGAGCGGTAATTCACCGTTTATCGGGTGGCAGCTCAAAGGCCGGGCGGTGGCGACTATCGTGGGGGGACGCATTGTCCACGAAGTTGGCAGCCACGCCTGAAGATGACTGGTTTTCGGGGGATGCTGATGACGCAAATTCCGGTACGTTCGTTTCGCGGCGGCTGGGCAGTAAAATAGGGATACATCTGAGATGAACCTCCCACAGCACCACATCCTTGTTGTTGATGACGAACTTAGTATGCGTGAGGTTTTGGAAGCGCTGCTAATTCGTGAGGGGTACCAGGTTTCCTTCGCCGAATGCGGTAAGGAGGCGATCGAGATGATCTCCCGGGAGCGTTACGACCTGTTGCTGCGCGATATCCGCCTGGGGGACCTGACGGGTTTGGAAGTGCTGCGAGCCGCGAAAAAGAAAGAGCCTGAGACCGTCGTTATCATGATATCGGCCTATGCCACCACTAAGACAGCTGTGGAGGCAATGAACATTGGCGCCTATGACTACGTGCCCAAACCATTCGACAACAACGAACTGCGGCACACGATTGCCAAAGCCTTGGAACTGAGAACGGTAGAACATGAAAAAAAAGCATTGAACGAAGAGGTCAGAACCAAAATTCACTTTGGCAAGATTGTCGGCAACAGCCCAAAAATGTTGCAGATATATCGCATGATCGAGCAGGTAGCAGGCGCACGAACCAACATCCTCATAACCGGAGAAAGTGGTACCGGCAAAGAGTTGATTGCCAGGGCAATTCATGAAAAAAGCGACCGGAGCGGCCATCCCTTTGTCACGATCAACTGCGGCGGGATTCCTGAAAATCTCATGGAAAGTGAGCTCTTTGGACACAAGAAAGGTGCGTTTACCGGGGCCACAGCCGACAAGATCGGTCTTTTTCATGAAGCGGACAACGGGACCATTTTTCTTGATGAAATCGGTGAGTTGAGTCTCCCCCTGCAGGTCAAACTTCTCCGGGCCGTTCAGGAAAAAGTGTTCAAAGCCGTAGGCGGCAACACGGACATCTCGGTTGATATCCGTTTTATTTCCGCCTCCAATAAATCCTTGGAGGACGAGGTCATAGCGGGGCGCTTCCGGGAAGACCTGTTCTACCGCCTGAACGTCATAGAGCTGAAGGTCCCACCGCTCAGAGAACGCAAAGAAGATCTCCCTCTGCTGGCCCAGCACTTTCTGGATAAGTATTCAAAAGAGATGGGCAAAGAGATAGCCAAAGTCTCCTCCTACGCGATCGATTTATTGAATAGATACGATTTCCCAGGCAATGTCAGAGAGTTGGAAAACCTGATGGAACGCAGTGTCGCCCTTTCCAACACCAATATCATTTTACCGGACAGCCTGGCCATGTCGACCCACAAACGCAGGTGGATTGAAGGGACGGGTGAGGAACGTTTTGATCTCGATGCGGTTGAAAGCGGTGTCAACCTAACGGAGATATTAAGTAAAATCGAAAAGTCCTACCTCCGCAAAGCCATGGAGTACGCGAACGGTAATAAAAAGAAAGCCGCCAAACTGCTTGGTCTGGGATATCGCTCCATGTGGCACCGGCTGGATAAATTTGAAAACATGGACAACAACGGATAGCACATTACAAATTTTGTAAACTTACATTACATTTATTGTAAATATACACGCCCCGATCGGCAACCTGCCCATCGCCCAATTTTTGCTGGTAAAATTTTCATTTACAAAAACAGAGCGTTATTATAAATTTCAATAATACGTTTTCGTGGCATGCATATTGCTGATTATATCCCCATTACAGTCAACAGGTCCATAGCCCCTGTAGCTCAGGAGCGGATCTCAAAAAAAGTACAAGAAATCGTATCGGTGCTATTACAAACATTATTAGGATAAGGAGGTCACAATGATTCAAAAACTTAGAGGCAGCAACGAAAAAGGTTTCACCCTAATCGAGCTGATGATTGTTATCGCGATCATCGGTATTCTGGCGGCGATTGCTATCCCGAACTTTGTTAGCTATCGTCAGCGTTCCTATAACTCGTCAGCCCAGTCTGACGTGAAAAACGCTATGACCACTCAGGAAGCTTATTTTGTGGACAACGCCATCTACGGCAACTCCCTTACCAAACTGACCGGGGCCGGTTTCAAACAAAGTTCCAACGTTTCTTTTTATGTGAATACCACGGCAAGCGCAACCGGATATACGATGACCGCTCTCCACACGTCCGGTAGTGTCACCTGGACCGTTCACGGCCCGGACTTGAACATGGCCAAGCATAGTTCGTAACGAGTAAATTGTTTACCGTAGTTAGCTTCAATGGAAGTCCAGCGTGAGCAATATACGGTGACATGACCAAGATTCAAGGGGTGAGCAGACCGGAAAACCGGCCTGCTCACTTTTTTTTATTGTTACCTATCAAACGCTCGCTTAAGACAACCGGGATTGCACCTATGCCGATTCCCTGATACTGAGCTGTTTAATGGCGGCCAACACAAAAAAACTCTCGGTTGGACTAATTTCGCTGATAGTCCTCACTGCGGCGGCAATGCTCGCTTACCTGCCAAATTCAAGCAGTGAATTCCTGCTGGATGACCACATCCTCATTGAGAACAACCCGTTTATCAGGCAACTTGCCAGTCCGGCGGATTATCTCGCCCAGGAGGATGGGATTCTTGATCGTGATGACTGGGACATTGACTATCATACCCGCTATTACCGGCCACTCATCAATCTAACCTACCACATCGATTACCGGCTTTGGGGACTAAACCCAACCGGCTTTCATTTTACAAACTGGCTGTTTCACCTTGTGACAGCACTTTTACTTTTCCAAATTATAGTACGATTAACCGGCAACGGGTGGGGAGCACTAGTGGCGGCACTGTTGTTTGTCCTGCACCCTGTGCAGACCGAATCTGTGTCCTGGATTGCATCACGCAACAATATTTTAACCACCCTGTTTTCACTGGCAGCTTTCCTTTGCTATATTTCAGCGCCCAAGGGCAGGTATTGGGTATATCTGTTCCTGTCGGCCTGCTTTTATGGTCTGGCGGTCTTTTCCAAAGAATTCGGCGTCATGCTGCTGCCGATCTTCTTTCTGTATGACCACATATTTAAAACACGGCCGCGACTACCGAACAAAAGCTGGTTGGTCTATATCCCGTTCGTGTTGGTTCTGTTTGTGTATCTGCTTTTCAGAAGCCAGGTGACAGGTACGCTGTTGGATATACCGGATCAAACCCCGTTTTGGCTGAGATTATTGATGGCTCCTTACCTGGTCATGTACAATTTTCGTCTGGTTCTCGTGCCTGTCGGGCTGCACAATTTTCTGGTGACCTACCCCTTGGTGCAAATGACCTTAGCCATTGCCGTCGGGGGGCTCGGGATGGTGCTGACGGGTAGCCTGCTATGGCGCTTTCGACATGAAAAATATATTGTTTTCGGAGTGATGTCTTTTCTGTGCGGATTGTTTCCCGTGCTCAATCTGATACCCACGTCAGCAGTGACCCTGGTGGCGATGCGCTGGCTCTATTTTCCCCTGGCGTTTCTATCATTTGCTTTTTGCCGGATGGTCGGCGACCGGCCTGGCCGCTACCGGATTGGACTGCTATTGGTCGTTGTCGTAGGTCTGGGAGCCTATTCCTTTTACCTGAACCACCAGCACTGGCATGACGATAAGCGTTTTTTTACCCGGGAAGTCCTCAAATTCAATAATCACCTGTATGCGGGTGCGTACGCACGTATTTTGCATGAAAGTGGACAGTCTGGATCTGCCGAGTACTACTATCGACTGGGAATCGACTCTTTTCCCTCCCAGGTGGAAAACTACCTTGATTATTCCGCCATGCTGGTTGATGTGAACCGTCTGCATCAGGCCCTGGCATTAATTGAGCGTTGCCTGGGGCTTGAGATGAGCAAAGAAAACCGGGGCATTGCCTACAATAATCAAGGCATGGCTTTATTCCACTTGGGCAGATATCACGCGGCGGTTACCGCTTTTGAGAAAGCAATGGCGCATGCGCCTGACCGAGCAGATATAAAAAGCCATCTTGGGAGCGCATATGGTATGATATCTGAATATGGAAAATCAGTGGAAGTTTTAAAGGCCGGGCTGCTGCTCGAGCCTGAATCCATCGGTATCAGGAGTAATCTTGCGAACAGTTACCTGAAAATGGGAGAATACCATCAGGTGGTCCAGCTATTGGAAGAGATATCAAGGACCGAACTTAAGAAGCACCCGGCAGTAGAAAAACTACTGCGGCAGGCCCGATCACGCATCAGCGAGTAAAGAAGCCTGGCCCAGTGGGTCAGGCTTTGGATTCCCTTACAATGGATAAAAAACAAAACACGCCGGCAATGAAAAATCAACCTGTTCTCTCAATTATTATTCCCCTGTACAATGAGGAAAGCTGCCTTGCGGAGAATGTGGCCACCGTCGAAGACTATCTCCAATCACTGCCCATCACGACGGAAATAATTCTGGTAAATGATGGGAGTCGGGATCGTACGGCCGCCATAGGTGAGCGTTTAGCTACCGGGAGTACCGCCATCCGGATGATCAACCTTCCCGAAAACCGCGGGAAGGGATTTGCGGTCAAGACCGGGATATTGGCCGCAACCGGCCAGTTCCGGATTTTCATGGATGCCGACCTTGCGGTTCCCGTTGAATTTATCCAGAATTGTCTGGATAATCTGCGCAAAGGTGCTCCGGTGGCTATTGGATCCAGACACCTGCCCGGCTCCTGCTTCAAAGTTCCGGAAGGTTTTTTCAGAACCCTGATGGGCAAAATCTATAGAAAACTCACCCTGTTTAGTTTCGGCCTGAAGGTCACCGATATCACCTGCGGCCTGAAAGGTTTCAGTGACAAAGCGGCGACAGAGGTTTTTTCACGGTCTTGTATAAACCGCTGGGGATACGATGCCGAGATTATATTTATAGCCAGTAAACTGGGATTCGACATTGCCGAGTTTTCGGTTGATTGGTATCATTCCTTCAATTCTGCCGTCAATGTGGGACGGGATTCCGTCGGTACGTTTCTTGAGATGGTACAGATCGCTATTAACTATAGAGTGAATCGATACAAAATTCCCTGAAAATGCCTGACCCTTCCTCAACGACCGCGGTCAATCAGTTGCAGCCCCGGCGTCGCTACGGATTGGAAATCCTGTTGGTGACCGCCTTGTTGCTGATCCATTTCACTTTGGCGGTCAGCAGCGTCCGCCACAAATCCAACACGTTCGACGAATACATCCACCTGACGGCCGGTTACAGTTACTGGGCCGAGAATGACTACCGCCTCCAGCCCGAAAACGGGAATCTCCCCCAGCGCTGGGCGGCGCTTCCACTCCTGTTCGGCAATCTATCGTTTCCCGGGTCGGACTCGCCGCTGTGGATGACGCCCAATGTCTGGGAGATCGGCTACCAGTTTTTCTATTCCCTGGGAAACAATCCGGACACCATGCTTTTACAGGGCAGGGTAATGATCTGCCTGCTGAGTGTCGCCCTCGCAGTGGTCGTCTTTTTCTGGTCACGCATGGTATTCGGGAAAATCGGCGGGTATCTTTCCCTGGGATTATACGTTTTCAGCCCCAACATCATCGCCCATGCCCGGTTGACCACCTCGGACATGGCCTCCGCGCTATTTTTTATTCTGAGTCTGAAACTGCTGTGGGACTTATTGCACAAGGTGACCTGGCAGCGGATCGTTTTTTCCGGCATGGCGGTGGCCGGCCTGCTCCTGTCCAAGATGTCGGGGGTACTGATTGTCCCCATGTTGCTATTGCTAATCGCCTTCCGCTCGTTGGGCAACAAACCGCTGGCGGTGATCAGGGGGGCCGAAAAAGTCTATCACGGCCGTTTGCAGATTTTTGGGGTGATAACCGCCGCCCTGGTCGTAGTCGCCGTTATCAGCACCATCGTTGTCTGGGGGGCCTATGGTTTTCGGTTTAAGGCCAGTATTCAGCCAACAGATGACCCGGTCCTTTCGTTTCCCAAGTGGTCGACCGAAATCGAAAAGGCTGGCCGCCCGGGGCAGGTAATTGAAATTTTCAGAGACAAAAAAATATTGCCGGAGGCCTACCTGTACGGTTTGGCCTACGTTATCTCCCATGCCAAAAAGCGAGCGGCATTTCTGGCCGGAGACTACAGCCTGACCGGCTGGTGGTATTTTTTTATTTACAGTTATTTTTTTAAAACACCGCTTGCATCGATATTGCTCTTATGCCTCGGTTTGATGGCGCTCGTATGGCGCAAGGACGGAGACATCTGGTACCGGCTTGTTCCACTTGTCGTGTTTGTCACTGTCTATGGAACGGTTGCCCTGAATTCATCCATCAACATTGGCCACCGTCATATCCTGGTGCTCTATCCCGCAATGTTTATTGTGACGGGAGGCTTGTCACTTTGGCTTCTCCGCTACCGGACGTTGTGCAAACCCATTCTCCTGGCGGCATTCAGCGTTTACGTTTTCGAGGGGTCGGTTATCTGGCCGGACTACCTCGCCTATTTCAACGCGGCGATCGGTGGCCCCCAGCAGGGTTACCGGTACCTCGTGGACAGTTCCCTCGATTGGGGGCAGGATTTACCGGCCTTGAGCCGGTGGTTGCAAGAGAACCAACCCAAAGATGACCAGCGCCACGTACCGGTATACCTCAACTATTTTGGCTCAGCCAGCCCGAAGCACTACAACATCGATGCCCGGATGGTCGTCTTTCGGCGGTTTCCGTGGCACCTGGAGCCGCATACCGAGGCCACCGAATTTTCGACCGGCATCTACTGCATCAGCGCTACATCCCTGCAACAGGTATATGGCCGCTATGGCGGAGACTGGACGACGGAGAATGAGCACCTCTACTGGCGCCTGCTGGAAGTGAACGCTGAATATGAGGCCGGCCGGGAAACACCGGCCACCTGGGAGGCTCTAAAAAAGAAATATGGCGGCTTCGCGGCCATTAGCCGTCTGATCCTGGCATTTAGAGAGCTTCAGTTTACCCGCTTGTGCCACCACCTCAAACAGCGGCAACCCGACGATCACGTCGGCCACTCGATATTAATTTACGTGGTAGGGCCCCGGGAGCTTAAAACGGCTCTCCATGAGCCCATGGACGGATAACCCATGCCGGAGCAAAACGTTAAGAAAGAAGGGGGCCTACTCAAAGCAAGCGTCGCTGTTTTGATCGTGTCGGCCGCCTTTTATCACTTCTCATATGTGACGGCGGACCCGGACCTCTGGGGACACATCAAATTCGGCCAGGCCCACTGGGAGAGCGGACAGCTGGCCCGGGCGGATATTTATTCTTATACTGCGTACGGTCACGCGTGGATCAACCACGAATGGCTGACCGAAATGCTTTTCCATCTTGTCTTCAGCCTGTTTACCGACACCGGCTTGCTGGTGCTCAAGCTGGTTTGTGGTCTCCTGGTTGTGTTGGTCCTGCTGGCAATCTGCAGAGACCGCTCTGCTCATCCGGTTGTAATCGCCTGTGTGCTGATGGCAGCTGTGTGGGCGATGAAACCAGGTTTCATGATCCGGCCCCAGCTATTCTCTTTTATCGGCTTCAGTCTCTATCTGTTGGTTTTTCATCTTTTTTTTAGAAGGCGCCTCTACTCCGCCCTCATCTGGCTACCCATTATAATGGTGCTATGGGTCAATTTACATGGCGGTTTTTTGATCGGCGGCGCCCTGATTGCCGTTATCGTTGCCTGGGAGACAAGCGCTCATTTTGTCCGGAATGACCGGACGCGACACCTAAAGTTGATGTGGATATGGGCAGTTATAACGGCAGCGGCCGTTTTGGTGAACCCCTATGGGTACAAGCTGCTGGTCTTTTTATACCAGTCTCTGAGTCAGCCGCGTGAGATTACCGAGTGGATGCCCATCAGTCTTTTTGACGGTAGCCACCTGGCCTTCAAGTTGATGCTAGTCGTGGTTCTGGTGACCATGATCCTGAGATTCAGGCGAAGCCAGGGATGGGAGCTCGCCGTGCTGGTTTTCACAGGTTTCTTTGCCCTGCGGCATCAACGCAACCTTGTCTTTTTCACGATAGCCGCGGCACCCTATCTGGCCGAGGGGATTTCTGACATCGTGACGAAAGCCTCGACATCAGCCGGACGGTCCAAATTATCCACTGCCACACGGGTAGTGGTCAGCTTCGTGTTGATCATTGCGGCGGTGGGACAACTGTACTTAGGCGGCCGCATTTATACCCAAAGCGGATTTCGTATCCTGGTGAACCCCATGGAATATCCGGTATCAGCCGTGGCGTTTATGCGGCACAACCATTTCAAGGGGAATCTGATGGTGCATTTCGATTGGGGGGAATATGCTCTCTGGAAACTTTATCCGGCTTGTCGTGTTTCCATCGATGGCCGTTTTCGCACCGTTTATCCCGAAAGCGTTATCCAGGATCATTTTATCCCCGGTGACGATCTCGAAAGATTGTATCCGGTACTTGCAAAGTACCCGTCGGACATTCTGCTTTACCCGCGATCACCGTTTACGGCTTCATTGATGAAAGTAGGCCGCGAATGGACATATGTTTATTCGGATAAACAGGCCTTTGTCTTCTTGCGTCAAAATGACAAGAACAGGGCCTTGCTGCAGCAATTTGCAACCTCCGGTTTCCAGTATCCGGTGGTTGCCGATCCGTATGCCTTCCCCTGAAATTGCCTGCGCGCCGTCCGATTACCGCAAGAGTCCGTATTTGATGATACAGTAGATGGCCTTAAACCCGTCGCGCCAGCCTATTTTCTTGCCTTCGGCATAGGATCTGCCGTAATAGGATATCCCGACTTCATAGACCCGGCAGCCCAGCCGGGCAACCTTCGCGGTCAGTTCCGGCTCAATGCCGAACCGGTTTTGCTCCAGCTTGATTTGTTTGATGACATCGGTTCGGAACACTTTGTAGCAGGTTTCCATATCGGAGAGATTGAGGTTGGTGAACACGTTGCTCAATAAGGTCAATGCCCGGTTACCCACATAGTGCCAGAACAGGTGCACCCGGTGGGGGCCTTCACCGGTGAACCGGGACCCGTAGACGACATCCGCCTTTTCATCCACAATCGGTGCGATCAGTTTGGGGTATTCATCCGGGTCGTACTCCAGATCCGCGTCTTGTATGATGACAATATCTCCGGTGACGTGTTCGAGGCCGGATCGGATGGCGGCTCCCTTGCCCTGATTGCGACGATGATAGATGACTTTATCTACCTGTGCGGCAATTTCGGTTTGGATGATAGCGGTTGTTCCATCGTTCGAGCAATCGTCTATCAAGACAATCTCTTTGTTTTTCACGGGCGAGTTCTGCACATGGGCGATAAGCTCTGCGAGAAAGTTCTTTTCGTTGTAGCAGGGCACGATGATGGAGAGGCGCGGGTTTGTATTCATTTGGAGGCCTAATGCGAAATCAGCTTTGTTGGTTTCAGGTTAAACACAGAAATCCAGACACCCAAACATAAAACAAATGTTATCACAGAAAGTGTTGTGAAAAGAACGATTTTTTCGGGAAAAAAGACAAATTCGACTGTATGATAACCCGCATCGACGGCAACTCCCTGAAAAAATATATTAAGCCGCTGGATCTCCTTTTCAGTGCCATCTACATAGACTTTCCAACCGGGATAGGCAGACTCCGCGAGAATCAGTACGGCCGGCAGCCTTGCATTCACTTCTATCCGGACGCGATTGCCGCTGGCCGCGATTGCGTCAACCAGGGCGAAATGCGAAACCTGGTGGCTTGCTGCCAGATCGGCTCCTCCTATGGCTGTGTTGGCCGGGTTAAAGTCGTGGTTGAGGATATGCTTCATGGAGGATTCAGATGCCGCCCGAATACGGCCTACCAACCACGCGCGCGGTAAAGAGGATTTAATTCGGTAAACCCGGTCAGTGACCGGCTCTATCCATTCGTTCAACGCTGGTTCTTCTGCCAGGGGATGACGTGACAGAATATATTTTACGTTGGCCATCTTGAGAAACAACATTTTTTGAGACCAAGGTTTGGATAGTATTTCGGTTATGAAATACTGGTATTTCAATTCCAGACCGGTTTTGCCTCCGACCTGGGGCAGGTCGTGAATGACGCCTAGATTGGGCATCATCGAGAATTGCCACCGTGCATGATGTTCCATGATGGTCTGCGGCTGCTCCTGGCCGGGAAGTTGACGTGCGTCGACGAAGACTCGAAACAGGGACGGATCATCCAGGATCGGTTGCACATCCGGGTCGTGATAGGTGTAATCCTGGGAAGCGATTAGCGGATTCAGGTACCGGTGACTGAGGTATAAATCGGCGACCAGGATTGACGCTAGCAGGCCGCCGACCAAAGCTGGCCGTAGACCTCTTTTCTGCAAACGCTGCAAGAGGGCATCGACACCCGGTGCCGCCATTACCAGCAGGCAGAAGTTACTGATAAAGAGGAGTTTTTCAGGAAAGCGAAAGAAAGGCAAGAGTGTGTAAAAAGGCCGGTATAGGGGCGTGTTGTCGCCCAGTGCCAACAGCAAGGCCACGATCGTGAGCAACAGGTAGACACGCATGCTTTTGAACTGGCCGCTGAAAAGGCCGTAAATGGCCAGCGGAACGATCAGAAAGCCCGGATAGATGGACAATATCCAGGGCAGTTGTCCGGTCCCTGGAAAGAAATTTACCAGGCTGTTGGGCGCGGTTGCAAAATCCGCCGGAAAGACCAGCGGCATAACGAGATGCTTGAGCGCGGCGATCGGCAGGGAGTTGGCGACAACTTCCTCAAAGGGCAGGCCGGCCTGCCGTACCGAGTGAAGATAGTCAATGTACTGGGGTCCCACCTGAAACAGGGTTGCCCCGACAGCCGCAATGATCACCAAGAGAGCGGCACCCCCCAAGGCCAGTCTGGTTCGAATGGGCCCGCCATCCGGAGAGGCAAAAGCAAACAGGAGCAGCATCCCGGCGATGAAGAGAAATAATTGGGGCTCACCTCCCAGGACTGCGCAAACAAGGCAGAAGACCGGCAGGGGAAAGGCTTTTTTAAGTCCTTTGTCCACTGCCCATTGAAATGACCACAACACCGCCGGCAGCCATACCAGGGTGGACAGATTGTTCAGAACGTTGATGGCCGACAGGGTACACCCCCCGAACGCAAAAGACACAGACGTGACCAGAGCAGCGGACCGGCTGAAACCGATCCGGCGGATAAACAGGTAGAAAAACTGTCCGCCCAGGAAAACGTGAACGACGGTAAACAGATTATACGCGAATGGAAACGGCAGCAGGCCGAATAGAAGGGATAAAGGGTAGAAGACACCGGATTGAATGTCGCTCATAAAGGGTGATCCGCAGAAGTAATACGGGTTCCAGAGTGGCAAGTGGCCATCTGTGAAGGCAGTCCCCAAAAAGTGTTTCATGGGATAGAACCAGCGATGGATATCCCTGAAAAAGAAGGTTTGAGCAGCAAAAAAAATAGGATGGAAAAAAAGCAGGATCAGTGCTAAGCTTGCAATAACGTGGTGATATTTCGATATTAACGCACGTAACATGCAGGCGAAGATAGCATATCTTCAGGGTGGCTGCAATCTGCAAAAAAAGGCGGAGATTTGCCTTTGTATGAATAATATCCAGTGTTCGGAACATGACAGGATATCCGTTGTTTTTCCTGTAAGGGAATCGGTCGCTCTATTGCTGCTGGCGCTGCTAGTGCTTGGGTGCTACGCGAACACGTTCACCAACCCGTTCATATTTGATGACATTCCCAACATTATTAAAAATCCCCATATCCGCATAGACCGTATCGATGCCGAAAGCCTGGCGGAAGCGGCTTTTCAAAGTCCCTCTTTCCGGCGTCCATTGGCGAATCTGAGTTTTGCGTTGAATTACTATCTGGACGGTTACAACCCGCGAGGATATCACCTGGTCAATGTCTGCATACATATTGCCTCCGGGCTCCTGCTCTATGCAGCCGTCAAAGCTGCGCTAGTCGCGGCCCTGAACAGATCGACCACCGGGGATATCCTGCCGGGATTTGAAAGCGGTATCGCACGGACCATCGATTTTTCAAAACAGACCCTGGCCCTGCCTTTTATGGCGGCCACGCTGTGGGCTGTCCACCCTCTGCAAACCCAATCCGTTACCTATTTGGTCCAGAGAATGAATGCCTTGGCAGCCCTGTTCTCTCTCCTGGCTTTTCTGCTGTTCATCAAGGCGGAAATGGCCGCAAAGGTATATCTCCGCCTGACACTTTATACCGCTTGTGTAATCGCCGGATTGATGGCGCTGGCGTCCAAGGAAAACGCTGCCACGCTGCCATTTTTTCTACTCCTTTACCGGTGGTATTTCACGCTCGATCTGCGATGGCGGCGCATAAGAAGAGAGCTGGTAGCCGTCGCTCTGGTGCTGATTTTCTTTGCAGCGCTTGTATATCTTATCATGGGGGCTCACCCGATCGATAAAATTTTGAGCAATTATGCCTTGCGGCCGTTTTCTTTACAGGAACGCGTCTTAACGCAATTTAGGGTGGTCGTCTTCTATATTTCATTACTGCTGTTCCCCCACCCCCAAAGATTAAATCTGGACCACCACGTTACCATTTCCAGGTCCATCCTGGATCCGCCGACAACGATCTTGTCCATAGGGATGCTGGTTGGCCTCGTCATAATTGCTCTGTGCCTGTCGAAAAGAAATCGGGTCCTTTCCTTTTGTATCTTGTGGTACCTGGGAAACCTCTTGATTGAATCTTCGGTGATCGGGCTCTAGTTGATATTTGAACACCGCAACTACCTGCCTTCCATGGCGTTTGGTTTGGTGCTGGCCTGGTTGTTGTGTACGAAATTGAAATCTGGGAACATGGTGGCAATTGTCTTTGTGGGCTTGACCATCAGCCTTGCCATGGGCACCTACCAGCGCAACAAGGTATGGTGGGACGATTTGACACTCTGGCAAGACAGTGCAGAAAAATCGCCGCAAAAGGCCAGACCCGCCAACAAACTGGGTGCGGCTCTTGAAAACCGCGGGCGTCTGGAAGAAGCGGCCCGGTATTATCTCCAGGCCATACAGGCGGACGTGCATTATTACCTGGCTTATTTCAATCTGGGCAATGTGCTGCAACAACAGGGGCGCCCGGCAGAAGCAATTGTTAATTACAAGCGGGCCCTGCACCTGAGACCGGATTTTGTCAAAGCCCGCAATAACCTGGCGCTGACACTGACGTCGCAGGGTCGGATGGCAGAGGGGATCCGGCAGCTTGAAACAGCCGTTGCCAACGCCTCTGCCAACAACCTCACGTTTATACGACTAGGCACACTCCAAATGCAAACCGGAAACTACGAAGGGGCTGCTGCGGCATTCACGCTAGCGATCGAAAAGGATCCGACAAATGCCGACCTGCGGTACAATGCCGGCAATGCTCTGAATGCCCTGGGTAGATTTGATGATGCTATTGCGCAATACCAAAAGGCTTTGAAACTAGACCCGACCAATGGGTTGGTGTACAATAATCTGGCCATCGCGCTGGCGAATAAAGGGGAGCTATCGGCGGCCCTCCGCTTGTTTCAGGTGGCACTGCGCCTTAGACCGGATGATGACAACATCAGGCACAACCTGAAAATGGCCCGGGATAAAATCGATGCCACCCTGCCTGGACAGGATAACTTGCAGTAGAGCAGAGGCGTGACAACCGGCTTGCCCTGGGTGCCGGCGTGCAGTGAATAAGGAAATTGGCGTCATGCGAACAGAAGAAATCAATACAGCCTTAGTACTGCTAAAACAGAGGGGCCGACCGGACGGAAGCTTTACGGCGGCCTCGTCGGTGGACGCTCCGCCCCGGCCGGATTGTACTGCCTGGGCAGCAATGGCGCTACAGGCATGTACTTGCGAGGAACAAATGCGGCAGGCGGCGCTGGTCACACTTGCCAGATACCAGCTTGCCGACGGCCGGGTACCGCTGCTTAAAAATTTCCAGGAAGCCTACTGGCCAACGGCTCTGGCCCTGCTGGCCTGGCACCGTGACACCCAACACCAGGAGGCCGCCCGCAAAGCGCTAGACTTTCTTTTATCGATAGAAAGCATGACCTTTCCATATGATGGGAATCCCTCCATGGGAACTGACAGTTCGCTTTCCGGCTGGCCCTGGGTGGCGGGAACCTATGCCTGGATTATACCGACTTCCCTGGCCATGATTGCCCTGAAAGCTTACGGTCTGGGCAATCATACCCGCGTAAAGGAGGGCGCTAAGCTGCTGCTGAACCGGCAACTGCCCAGCGGAGGGTGGAACTACGGCGACACCTTCGTATTCGATACCCAACTACTGCCGTTTCCGGACACAACCGGGTTTGCGCTGGAAGCACTGAGTGGCCTCTGCCGCCGGGACCAGGTGGCGCATAGTATCGATTATCTGCGCGCGACCATTGATACCATACGCGCGCCCCAATCCCTGGCCTGGTCAATTTTCGGACTGGGGGCCTGGTCCATGCGGCCGGCTGATAGCGTCCGCTGGATCAAGCGGAGCCTGCATCTGCAAAACAAGTATGGGGAATACGACACGGACCTGCTGGCCCAGGTGCTCGTGGCGCACTACGCTCGGAACGGGCTGGCGAGTCTCTATCTGTCGCAGGAGGAATAAAATGAAAACTAATCGCCAGACGGACGAAAAGGCGTTTATTTCCCGCCGCCACTTTTTGAAAGCGGCCGTTGCCGGCGGGGCTGTATCCGCGGCAGCAATTTCCGGCACCGTCCTCCTGACGCAAGATGCTTATGCCGCCGCGACGTTTATCGCCGCCGTTAACAGATATGCAGATTCCCTGCAGGAGTTCATGCAAAAGGGCTTCAAAGAACTCGGCCTGACCCGGAAAAATATCTCCGGGAAAAAGATCCTGCTCAAACCGAATCTGGTGGAACCACACATGGGCGCCGGGCATATCAATACCCACCCCCTGGTGGTGCGAGCGGCGATCGATACGTTTCTGCATCTCGGAGCTTCCGCCATCGTCGTTGCCGAAGGTTCCGGACATCGCAGCGATGCCCTTTACATCCTTGAGGAAACAGGGCTTGCGGACATACTCACTGAAGATAAGATTCCGTTTGTTGATTTGAACAAAGCCGACATCTTCTTGGCAAAAAATCAAGGCGGGCGAACCAAGATGAGCCACTTCCTGCTGCCGCTGGAACTCATCAAGGCGGACATTATTGTCTCTATGGCCAAAATGAAAACACACCACTGGACAGGGGCCACGCTGTCCATGAAAAATCTGTTTGGACTCATGCCCGGGGCATACTACGGGTGGCCGAAGAACGTTCTGCATGTCGCCGGCATTCAAGAGTGCATCCTTGACATCAACAGCACTGTCCAACCTCAGATAGCGATTGTAGACGGCATTGTCGGGATGGAGGGGGATGGCCCTATCATGGGGACCCCGATAGATTCAGGCGTGCTGGTCATGGGCCGAAACCTGCCGGCTGTGGATGCCACCTGCGCCCGGATTATGGGCTTGAATCCAGGCAAGATCGACTATTTGAAATATGCTGCCGATACCATCGGCCCTATCGAAGAAGACCTGATAGAACAGCGGGGAGAGACAATTGAGCGGGTCCGGAAACCGTATCTCCTGCTGGATAAGATCCCAGCCCACCGGGGGTTGCGTTTGATTTAGCAGTCTGCTGAAAAGCGTTATGAGCGCTGGCCAGACAAGGCAACATCCGAGCCGGCGGTCGTATCACAAGCGAAAAAGATATCGGACGAAGTGAAAAAAGGCCCGTCCCAATGGACCCAAAGCGGGAAAGGATAAAATGCCGTGTTCAATGAAAAGAGAATCGTAGTGGTCATGCCGGCCTACAATGCAGCCATGACGCTGGAAAAAACTCACCGTGAAGTTCTGGGACAAGGTATCGTCGACCTGGTTATCGTTGTGGATGACGGCAGCAGCGATGCAACCGTTGAAATTGCGCAAGACCTGCCGCAGACGATCGTAAAAGCCCATGATAAAAACAGAGGTTACGGCGGCAACCAGAAAACCTGCTACGCACTGGCCCTTGAGAATGGGGCCGACATTGTGATTATGGTTCATCCCGATTATCAGTATACGCCCAAACTGATTCCGGCCATGGCCAGCATGATCGGAAACGGACTTTACCACTGTGTCCTGGGCTCCCGCATCCTGGGGGGCTACGCAATCCGGGGCGGCATGCCGATGTATAAATACGTGGCCAATCGCTTTTTGACGTTTGTCGAGAATCTTCTGCTGCGGGCCAAGCTGTCGGAATACCATACCGGCTACCGGGCCTTTTCCCGGGAACTATTGGAAAGGCTGGACCTGGACATTAATTCCGATGATTTCATATTCGACAATCAGATGCTGGCCCAGATTATCTGGCACGGCTACACGGTTGCCGAAATCAGTTGCCCGACCAAGTACTTCGCGGAAGCTTCCTCGATTAACTTTCAACGCAGCATGACCTATGGTATCGGGTGTCTGTTAACTGCGCTCCAATTTAGAGCATCCCGGTGGGGTTTTCATAAAACGCCGCTATTTAAATGATAAACCGGGAAAACAAAGGGAAAATAATCCTGGCCAAAAGAGCCAGGCTCTGAGTTGCCCATGAGTGGGGCTCCCTTGGCAGAACAAAGATCGATCTTTTCTGGCACCACCAGGAGTTAAATCGATAAATACGAACCATGCCCAATTTTTCCACACCTACTTTGCGCGCATTTATACCCTTGGGGATTGCCCTGTCTGTCGCAGCCTTGATTGTCGCAGTACTGGTATTATCCAGTGTACCCCCGGTCAGCAGGGACGCTCTGACCCACCATTTGGCGGTTCCCGAGCTGTATTTGCAGCATGGTGGTCTATTGGAATTGCCCCATATTGTCTTTTCCTATTACCCCATGAACCTGGACTTGCTGTATATGCTTGCGCTCTATTGGGGCAATGACATCCTGCCAAAGTATATTCATTTTTTCTTTGCGCTGCTCACGGCCGCGCTGATATATGGTTATCTAAAGAAATATCTTTCCCCTCAGTATAGCTGGCTGGGTGTTTTACTTTTTCTCTCTATACCGGTCATCATTAAACTATCCATTACCGTCTACGTTGATCTGGGGCTGATTTTTTTTTCAACAGCGGCGCTCCTGGCACTTCTGCAATGGAAGGCGGAGAATTACAGATTGGGCTATCTTCTGGTGTCGGCAATTCTCACCGGGCTAGCCCTGGGAACCAAATATAACGGTCTTATCTCGTTTTTCTTACTCACCAATTTAGTGCCTTTTCTTTATATAAAAGGGGCTGGAGGCTCCGGCTCACAATGGCGGGCAGTTGGACACAGCCTAATTTTTATAATTGTAGCCCTTTTTATTTTCTCGCCGTGGATGATTCGAAACTACCTCTGGAAAGGCAACCCGATTTACCCTTTGTATCAAAGCATCATAGTGCCCACTGAAGTACCGGTTGCCGCAAGACCGGTTAATAAACTCGCCGAATCCGAAGACCGGGCGAGCGGAGAAGATCGGGATGGCGGTTCCGGAGGCCATTTTGGTTACAGACATTTTGCCTTTGGGGAATCGGGGCTGGAGATTGCGCTTATTCCCATAAGGGTGTTTTTACACGGACAGGATGACAGCCCGCAATATTTTGATGGTGTCTTGAACCCCTATCTGCTCTGTTTTCCGGTCCTGGCTTTTGGGTTTATCAGAAGAGATGCTGATGCGCTGCGATTGGAAAAGGCCGTTTTGGGGGCCTTCGCGGTACTCTTCCTGTTGTTGGCCTTTTTTCAGGAGGATATGCGAATCAGATGGATTGCCCCCATTATACCCCCCTTGGTGATCTTAACAGTTTTCGGGCTTAAGGCCTTGGTGGCGACGTTTTACCAGGAACGGCAGTCAACCTGGCGAATAGGCGGCGCAGCCCTGGCATTGATTGCATTCGGGGCTATGTTTTCCTTGAATCTCTTTTACCTGGCAGGTCTCTTTCGAGTGGTCGCCCCTTGGGATTATATCTCGGGCAAAGTGACCCGGGAGGCGTATATCAGCAACTTTCGCCCCGCTTATAAGCTCCATGAGTATGCCGGCCGGACGCTTCCAGATAACGCGCTTATCCTGGCTCTGTTTCTCGGTCACCGGCGTTACTATAGCCAGCGAGAAATCATTTTCGAGGAGACTCTATTTGCCGATCTTATCCGCAGGCGCGATTCACCGCATCAAATCGCCGCAGCTCTCAGCGCCAAGGGAATTACCCATCTCATGATCCGCCGGGATCTTTTCGAAAAATGGGGTGCCCATAACTTTAATGCCAAAGAGGCTGTCCTTGTGCAGATATTCTTCAACGACCGCCTTAAGTTGCTTTTTTCACACCGGGGGTATTACCTCTACAAATTACTTTAACATGTGGCTATCTGTGGCGCGGCAAATGATTCAGCGCTTGAAACCTACCGATATCAATGCTAATATCTCAGCAAGAATCTCAAGTCCAAAAGCAACTGGGTGCCGGCAAATGTCAAGATGGGAATAGTTGGTGGGTCGACAAACAATGGAATCAGTATCAATAATAATTCCAGCTTTTAACGAGGCGGGGACAATTGGCGGTATCGTACGGGATATTAAAACCCGGCATCCGCATTTTGAAGTGCTGGTTATCGACGACGGTTCCGCGGATGAGACCGCGGCCGCTGCCCAGGCAGCCGGTGCGAACGTATACCGGCATCCCTATAACATTGGCAATGGTGCCTCGGTAAAGACCGGTATCAGACTGGCTCGGGGCGACTACCTCGTGTTTATGGACGGCGACGGCCAGCATGATCCGAATCAGATAGAAGGGCTGCTTTCTTTTTTACCTGATTTTGACATGGTGGTTGGCCAGCGTCGGATGTCGGAACAATCGTCATTTTTACGGGGGATCGGTAATTACATCTATAATTACTTTGCGTCTTACGTGGCCAAGTTTCCAGTCAAGGATCTCACCAGCGGCTTTCGGGCAGTGAAAGCCGATATCGCTCGCAGTTTTGTTTCCTTGTTGCCCAATACCTATTCTTACCCCACCACGTTGACACTTGGTATTTTACGCTCCGGGCGCAGCCTCAAATATGTCCCCGTCAAGGTCCGCAAGCGTCAAAAGGGGAAGAGCCAGGTGAGGCTGTTTAATGACGGCGTTCGGTTTTTAATGATTATCATCAGAATTTGTACGCTCTATTCACCCATGCGGGTTTTTCTGCCGGTCAGCTTTCTAATGCTTTTACTAGGGTTGGCCCGGTATGCCTATACCTATTTCTCCGAAGGACGGTTTACCAACATGAGCGCCATATTACTGGTAACCTCCATCCTCATATTCATGATGAGCCTCATATCCGAACAGCTCTGTCAGATGCGCGCGGAGCACACCAAAGAAACGATCGTGAATCGTGAAGACTGCCAGAACTCAAATAGCGACTAAAGGATCAATCTGTTGTGCGACTTTCCATTATCGTGCCCGCCTATAATGCCGAAAAGAGCCTGCCCAAATTGATCACATCACTCGCCGCGCAGACATACCGGGATTTTGAGGTCATCATCATCGATGACGGATCAACCGATGCAACGGCGCGATTGATTGAAAATTCGGGTTTTGCAATGCAGAAAACCGGTGGCAACCGCGGCCCGGCACATGCCCGCAATAGGGGCGCCGCCACCGCCCGGGGAGATGTTTTGGTGTTTACGGATGCCGATTGCGCGCCAGCGGCCGACTGGACCGCGAATGTGGCCCGCGTGATGTCCACCGGAGGCTGTGAAGCCCTCATGGGACGGCTGGTGTTGGAAAAGTCCAACCATTTAGGCAATGCCATTTCAGCGCTGGGATTTCCAGCCGGGGGCAGTGTCGGTTTTGAGAACATATGGAGAGTCGATTCAGCCGGCTTCACCGATAGCTTCAGCACCTGCAACTGCGCCATAAAAGCGGAAGCTTTTACCCAAGCCGGCGGTTTTGATGAATCCTTTCCTTATCCGGGTGGCGAAGATACACTGCTTGCGAAAAAGCTGGTCAGTCAGGGGTGCCGTATCCGGTTCTGTCCGGCTGCCGTTGTTTATCACGCCGCCCGCAACGAACTGCGTGATTTCATCAAATGGCAATTCAAGCGCGGGATCAGCAGCTATATTTTTTCAAAAAAGGTAGAGACAAAAGGCCCATTTCTGGCAATGCGTCTCTGGTCTTCCATTAATGTTATCAAGGCGGCCGGGCGCAACAATCACCTGGGAAGCGTTGCGTTTTTGTTGGTGATGAGTTACGGAACCCAATTCGCCGGGTATTTGCTGGCCCGTTTTAACAGGAAAATTTATGAAAGTCTTAATTATTAATCCGCCCTGGCCGGGCAAGGGCTATGGGACCCGCTCACAGAATCGGATCATCAAGCACCGCAGCGACAAGTATTTACAATACCCCATTTTTCTTGCCTATAGTGCCGCCCAACTGCAGGCCGGCGGACACACGGTCGCCTATATAGATTCGGTCATTCAGGACCTGGATATGCCCGCGACGCTTGAAAATGCCCACCGGATCAACCCCGATGTCATATTTATGGAGACCACGACGCCCTCCATTATTTCGGACTACGACAGCCTCGAGCAGTTGAAAGCCGCTACCGGGGCCCGTATCCTGGTGGGCGGTCCGCATGCCACCTATTTTCACACCCAAGTCCTGGAAGAGTGTCCTGCCATCGACGTGGTGATTCGCCACGAATTCGATACCAAAATTGCCACCGTGGTGTCGCACCTGGATGATCTGTCCGGTGTGGCCGGCATTACCTACCGGGATGACGCCGGCATTGTGGACAATGGCGATGGGGAGTATACGCGCGACCTGGATACCGTCCCTTTTCCCGATCGGGAGACCATTCCCTGGCATTGGTACCTCGAGGCCTGGTATTCGCGGCGGCCTTTCATGAATATGATGACCGCCCGCGGTTGCCCGTATCATTGTGCCTTTTGCCTCTGGCCGCAGAGCATGTATGGGCACAAGCAGCGCTTTCGGAGTGTAGAAAACGTCATCGCTGAACTAAAACAGCTGGTTGCACGCTACGGCTTGCGTGAAGTAAATATTGATGACGGGACGTTCACGACCAATAAAAAACGAGTAGTGGATTTTTGTGAACGCCTGTCTTTGGAAAGGTTGGATTTGATCTGGACCTGTAATGGTCGCGTGGACAACCTTGACGATGAAATGCTCAGCGCAATGAAAGCCAGCGGATGTAAGATGATCAGGCTCGGGGTGGAAAGCGGGTCCCAGACCGTCCTTGACAAGATCCACAAAGGTCTCACCCTGAAACAGATTGAAGACGGCGTTAAACGCGTTAAAAAACATGGCATTCAGGCCCTGGGCGGATTCATGTTCGGTTTTCCTTACGATTCCCGCGAGAGTGTGGAGCAGACAATTGCCTTTGCCAAACGATTGAGCCCCGACCAGGTTCAGTTTTCCATAAATATGTGTTACCCCGGCACCTCGCTGTACGAATATGCCGTCAAGGAAGATCTTTTGCTGGCCCGTGACTTTTCTGAATTTGATATGACCCACGGGCCGGTCGTTAAAACGATGGATATGGAGCGCGAAGAGCTCGAGCACATCTTGGCCCGGGCGTACCGGGAGTTCTATTTCCGGCCCCAATTTATACTCCAGACTTTGCAGCATTTGAAAGATATGGATGAATTGCGCCGGACCTTCCGTTCCCTGTTGAGTCTGCTGAAAACGATAAAACTGCACCGGTAACCATGCTTTTTACCGGCGGTTTAAGCTGTTCCTGAAAAAGGTCCCGGGCCAAAGGAGCACTCCCATAAAAATCAGGTCTAAAAATAGACTGATCATCTTTTTTGTTGCCGGGCTCCTGCTGATTTTAGTGCTGCACGGCTACCTGTTGCGTGCCGTCGGTAATTTTCTGATAGTGAACCCGCGGTCTGAGAAGGCTGAGGCGGTGGTGGTACTCAGTACCGGCATGGCTTACTATCCGCGGTTGATGCAGGCTGCCGCGTTATATCGCCAAGGTCTGGTTCGTAAGGTGGTCATCAACGGCAATCGCAAATCAGGTGCCCTGCGGGAACTGGAACAGCGCGGATTCATGCCCTGTTGCCCCTGGTTTGAAAACGCATACCGAATTTTAGAACTGGAGCAAGTTCCGCGCGGGGATTTGATCGCCGTTAGCGCCGAAGATGCTTATGATACGGTAAGTGAAGCCCGTTTGGTCGGGGCTGCTTTAAAGCAAAAAGGAATCGGAAGTATCATTGTAACCACCAGTAAATTTCACAGCCGGCGTGCTTTGTACATCTGGCAGCGCCTGTATGCCGACACCTTTGCCTACATCGGTATGTCCGCTGCCGCTCAAGACCCTTTTAGCCCGCACAATTGGTGGCGCAGCGGTCGCCAGATAAAGTGGGTCCTGGCAGAATACGGTGCCTGGCTCTATTTACTCTACAAGGGGTTCGCGCAACCAATCTCCGGGACCTGACGTGGGAACAAGACTCAAAATACTCCATTTTGTGTATGATCATCCGGCAAATCCGTGGTGCGGCGGCGGCGGGGCCCAACGGTCTTGGGCGATCAATCGGCTTTTGGCCCGGCAGCACGACATTACCGTTTGCTGTGGTGCCTTCCCGCCGCAAAAACTGCCGCCGGAACCGTTTCGGCTGCGGTTTTTGGGAAAGGCCCGCCGTTATAAAGAAAGCCGGCTTGAATATATCTGGCACAGCTTGTTTGTCGACACCAGACCCTATGATCTAATTGTGGAAGATTTTTCTCCTTTTTCACCGGCGCTATTCCGGGCACGGCATAAGCCGGTGATCACGGTGGCGCATTACTTCCTCGGAAGAGAAGCGATGGCTTTTCGTCGATTTTGGGGCTGGGGCGCATTCGTCAACGAACAATTCATATTGCGACGACGTAAAAACATCATCCTGGTGTCGCCCCATCTGCAGGACGCACTGCCCCCTGGGACACGGGTAGTGGCCATTCCACCCGGTGTCGATCTGCCCGGAAACATCACGACCGCCGAGACCCCCTATGCCTTGTACGTGGGACGTCTGGATATAAAAATCAAAGGGTTGGACGTGCTGATCAACGCTTGGTCAAAGGTGCCGGCTTCCAAACGCTGGCTGCCGCTCAGGATAATCGGAGACGGTGATCGGGAGGGGGTAAACCAGCTGATCCAACAAACGGGGGCGCGGGACGTACAGCTGATGGGTCGCTGTAGCCATGCAGAGGCACTGCGGCATATGGCCCGGGCTGCCTTTGTGTGTATTCCTTCCCGCATGGAAGGGTGCGGCCTGGTCCTTTACGAAGCTTTGGCGCTGGGCAAACCGGTGGTTGCCACTGGGATTCCGGCCTTCCGCAGACTGACGGAGACGCACGATGCAGCTCTGCTGGTCAGGGCCGGTGACGTGGATGCCCTGCAAACGAGTTTGGAAACGATAATGGATGATCCGGATTTAAGAGGACGTTTGGCGGCCAAGGCCAAAAGGGTGGGGCGGCAGTTTACCTGGGAACGGGCCGCTTACGAGCAGGATGCATTTTACAGGCAGGTACTGGTCGGTCGTTGATTGCCGGTTAGAGGTAATTATCGCAGTTTTTAAAAAAATCGGGTATATCGTCCAGACGCCCCTTTTCAAGGGCGCGGCGAAGATCGGCCAGGGCATCACTGCCCCAAGCCTCCTGAAGGGTCTGTTGTCCAATATGACCAATCACCAGGTGGCGATCGTAGTCGTCACAGCACGCTTTGATCGAACCATCCGCGCCGACTGATAATTTGTTGTACAGCTCCGTACACCGTTTACCTTTATGTATATCGTTACGCCGTAACGGACGGCCCTGTTGCAAGTCTTCCGCTGAGATCCGATCGCTGCTCTGCACACGCCTGAATGATGTCAACAGGGGCTTGCCACCATAGATGCCAACCTTGCCCAGGCCCCAGATTGTGTCCACCCGCGGTTGCCAGAAGTCGTAAAACGCCTGCAACTTGGGGGTGTCCAGCTGTTCCTCCTGCAGCATGGATACGGAAACCTGGATATGGCAGGCCGCGTTGCGTGCATTGCGAATCTCGACAAACCGCTCGACGTTGGTTGTTACCCGGTCATAAAGATTTTCGGATGCAGGCTTGCCTTTGGCCCCCCTGGCCGGCCGCATGCGATGGTACTCTTCCGGGGTCAAGCCCTGGAAAGAGAACTTTATTTTGTTCAGCCCGGCGGACAGCAGGTCTTGGGACAACGCTGCGGTCATGCGGGTCGCATTGGTTGTCAGGTGGGTCAAAATATTTTTGCTATGGGCATACGCCACGAATTCCACAATATGCGGATTCAAGGTGGGTTCGCCCCATCCGCTGAACCGGATGGAGGTCCGGGCGGCATTGGCCATCTCGTCGATGATGGTGTTCATTGTGGACAGCGGCATGATTCGTTCCGGGCGGCGCATCATTTGCCGGGCGCAGAAAAGGCAATCGAGGTTGCAAGCGTTGGTTGGCTCCACGTCGACGATGATCGGAAAAGCCATCAACCGGTGGTGCATATTCCGGTATTCGGGTGATCCGTAAATTTCCGTTTGAAAAATGTCGGGAATTTTCATCTAACCGGCGCCTTTTGGATAATTTCGACCTCGGATAGGTCCGCCACTAAGTCGTAGACGGCCTTGGCCTGCTGCAATACGGGCTCCAGGTATTCGAGGGGTAACTGGGTGGTGGCGTCGCACAGGGCCTTGGCAGGGTTGTCGTGTGTTTCTATGAAAAGGGCGTTGGCACCGGCGGCTATGGCGGCCCGGACCAGATCGGGGATGAACTCCCGCTGCCCGCCGCTGGAGGTGCCGAGACTACCCGGCATCTGGATGCTATGGGTGGCGTCGTAACAGACCGGAAAACCCGTTTCCTTCATGATTCGGAAACAGCGCATGTCCGATACCAGGGCATTGTATCCCAGAAAAGTGCCCCGATCCGTCAGCAGGATATTGCGATTCCCGGTCGACGCTACCTTTATAGCGGCATTTTTCATGTTCCAGGGGCTGAGAAACTGACCCTTTTTGATGTGCACCGGCAAGCCGGTTTCACCGGCGGCCAGCAACAGGTGCGTCTGGCGGCAGAGATAGGCGGGTATCTGGACCATGTCCACAACTGCGGCTGTGGCATCGATCCACTCGATATTGCTCACATCACTGGTGACTGGTATTTTAAACGTATCGCGTACCTTTTGCAGAATTCCCAGCCCTTCTTCAACACCGATGCCATGAAAGCTTTCGATGGAACTGCGGCAATCCTTATTGTAACAGGATTTGAACACCAGTTGGATGCCCAACTTGCTGGTAATATTTAGAATCGCTTCTGCCATGTTCAGGCTATGGCTCTCCGATTCGATGGCACAGGGTCCGGCGATAAGTGCCAGGGGCTGATCGGCACCAATGCGGACCTGAGCGACGCCGGTTCTCTCCAAGGTAATTGCTTGTGGTTTCATTTTAGTCTGTCTTTCATGTGGGATGACGGTTGATAAAGGTTTCTGCCGGGGCCACATCCGCGGGGATATCCACATCCGCAGTGGGAAAGGTGGTTTTGATCCCCCGCAGCGGAATCCCGCTTTCGATCGCCCGGAGCAGTTCGATACCCTCAATCTCTTCGAGTCTGCCTTTAGGTAGGGCCGCAAACTCCAGCAGAGCTTCTCTTAAAAACACATATATGCCGATTTGACGGTTGTAGATATGGGGCTGTGGTTCCCGTAGATAGGGGATCGGCAGACGGGACATATAAATGATATCGCTTTTCTGGTTCACGATAACCTTGACCACATTGATGTCCCGTGGGTCTTCGGAAGCGTCGATCTCCGCATAAAGGGTCGCCATAACGAGTTCTTCATCAATAGCACCCAGAATCGAGTCCACCATTTCCGGGCCCGGAACCAGTTGGTCTCCCTGCACGTTGAGAATATAATCGGCGTCGAGGTCGCGGGCTACTTCGGCAATGCGGTCCGTGCCGCAGGCATGGTTCCCGCGGGTCATCGTAACCCGGGCCAGGCCGGATGATGCAACGGTGTCATAAATATCCGGGTGATCAGTGGCGACCCAGATGTCCGCCAGGGCGGTTTTTGATACCCTTTCGACCACATGCAAAATCAGGGGGCGACCCAGGATCGGTGTCAGCATCTTACCCGGAAATCGCGAAGAACCATAGCGGGCCGGGATGACGGCAACGATTTTTTTCATGTCGATTCTTGCAGCGCTCCCAAGAGGTTGTGCAACTGGATCATGCCCTGTAGGCGGTCGTCATCATCCACAACCGGGATGACCCAGAAACGGTGCTTTTTCAGAAGGCGCAGACAATCCGTCAATGATTCCCCCTGGTTGATATGTTTGGGGTTGCGGTTCATGAAGGCATCGACCGGTTTCATGAATAGCTCCGGCAGGGAGTCTTGGGTAATGAGTAAGAGGCGGCGGATATCGCCGTCGGTGATGATGCCGATTAACTTCTCATTGGCGACTATGCAGGCCGCGCCCAGTTTCTTGGCATCGATCTCCATAAGTGCGTCTCGGAGACAGGTTCCGGTTGAGACCACCGCGTTTTCCGTATCGCGGCACATAATGTCCGTGAGTGTTTGCATAATTCCTCCCGACCCGATTGGCGTTCCTCTAATATTCAGGGTGAATGAATTTATGGTAGAAACAGGCGCAACGCATCCGGGTCGACCGGGTGGAAGTAATTCCGGACGTACTCGGCTGCCTTTTCCTGGGATGCGTAATAATCTTCATCCGCCAGCGCTCTGATCGCTTCCAGGCACACTTGTAGGTTTGTTGAGGCATCAACGGTCCATTTGAAGGCTTCTAAATTAAACAGCGGGTCGAAGCTAAATATATCATTCTGGCGAAAGTGAATAACGGGCTTTCCCGCCAATATAGCCTGTAGCGCGACTGTAGTGCCCCAGTACAACACAACGTCACAGGCCTCAAGATCTTCTGTTAGGGATTTGCCGGTGGAAACCTGGATACCGCGCAGACGGGATGGACGGTAAGCCAGGTGGGCCGCAATGCGCTCAAAAGGTAGCACCGGGTGGGCGCGAAAGGTGAACCGCGCAAGCGGGCAGGTGGATGCATTTTTCAGTGCGTACCGGACCAGCGGTAATACCTCTTTGACGCCTTCCAGAACAACAAGTACCTGCATGGGGATTTTGGCCACCCGCCGTGCTAAACGGCTGGTTTTCGAGCTGCTTTCAATGCGCAGTGCCCCACCTACGCGGATTTGTTCCGGCGGATAGCGGCTGTAGTGCTTGATAATGTCAGCCGGCGCGTCTCCGGTTGTAATCATGTTATCGGGGAGGGGCGCGCGTTTAAGCTCCAGGGCGGACAAAAACATGCTGGTGGCGGCTTGTGGTACTACCGCGTGTTGGTAGCCGAAAATCTTTATATCGGCCCGAACCCGCCGTAAACCGGCAATGAACATTCGTTCCCAGGGGTTCCCTTCGTACGTCAACGCGCAGGACACCACGTTGCAATACCGGGCAATGCGCATGGCTGCCGTGTAGTGCAGATACTGGATGATGGAAACCTGCCAGCCACCCGCGGAAAGGCTGCTTTTAAACAGGGGGGCAATTTTGTATCCCCGGAACGTGATCCGATCGGGAACCTTGAAGGACCGCGCCATCCTATTGTAAACAATTGACAGCAAGGCTTTGATGACATCCGCAGCCCTCAAAAACGATGGTAGCGGGAAGATTTGTTTCTCCTTTAAACCGGCCAGCAAACGATAACAGCGAAATCTATGTTTAAATGCCAGGACGATGGTTATAATTTCTTGAGTGCCGCCCTTTTGCGCTTCCAGCCAATCCGGCAGCGGGCCGAAAAAAGGGTCTCGGTAGACGCCTGGATGGGTGAACGCAGATTCATAAATGAAGCTTTTGATCAGGTATGCGGGACGATGGTTGTCCCTGCGGGGAGGCAGTTTACCGAATGCCAGCCGCGCTTCAAAAAGATGGATGCTGAATTTGGCGGTTTCCTCCAGTAATTGGAACCACGTTTTGAGTTCGGCGATCACCGGGTTCAGGATGCCGTGCCAAAACCCATTTGGTACCCGCAACTGCCAATTTGATTCTTGCGCGATTTTTTCCAGGGCCTTTACAACCGGCCAGGAAGGAAACAATATGACCAGTGGACCCTTCAGATGGCGGGTTCTTTCGATAGCCAAGAGACAAAGGGCGATCTCATTGATATATTTGGACATACGGGAACGAAACCGCGTCTTTGCGGCCAGATCTGTAGCCCACCAGTTAAGTTGTTGACCGTTGGTTTTACCCATCAGACCGATGGCATCTATATAGTCTTGCAGCATCCGATCCTGGTTGATGCCGTCTATGTCCGCCAGGCTTAACGGTGAAATAGCGCTGCGCGACAGTAACCGTTCCAGATCCGGGTCAACGGGTTGCAGGGCAAGGTAACCGACTGCTCCCCGGGATAGCATAGGGGTCTGCTGGAGAAATGATATAGCCGTTTTACGGTTATGCAGAAGGATGATCAATGACATCTTTTCCACGGAGGGAGTAAAAGAGTGCGAGCAGGTTCTCTCGGGAAACGACCTTCAAATGTAACCCCAGAATTCCATACGCGCCAAGGGCCAGCGCTTTGACCAGCAGTCGATAAGCATAAGCAGATTCCATTTCATAAAGGGCGGCAAGGGTAAATGCGGTGCCCAACAAGATAGACAGCATGCCGACAATTTTAGAGTACTCCCAGTTGATACGGTAGTAATGCTGAGCAGTCATAAATGAGATGAAGCCGGAAATAATACCGGACAGGCTGGTGGCCCAGGCGGCACCGACAGCGCCCCACAGGTAGATAAAGGGAATATTCATGGCGATATTGATGATGATGCTCAGCGCCGTCAGAATCGAGGTCATATGGGTTTTCTTCATGTAGATCAGCTGATTGCCATTGACCTTGCCAAAAAACAGAATGCCATAATAGACCGATAAGATTGAGATAATACTTGTCGCACCGTGAAAAGCAGATGGGGTCAGAACAATGACGATTTCTTCGGCCAGGACAGCTGCCAGCAGGGCCACTGCTAAAGAAAGATAGGCAAAAGGCGTTAAATACCGGCCGATTTTTATGCCGCCGTCATCCGGGTTTTCAAACATCTGGCGATAGACCTGCGGTGAGTAGGTGTTTTGAATGGCAGTTAAGAAGGTAAATACGGCTTTAGAAATTTTCTGGCCGATATCATATATACCGACATTGCCCAGGGTTGCCAGCAGTCCCAGCATGTACTTGTCCATCTGGGTGCCGATCACGCCGAAAAATATCCGGGGGGTCAACGGCCAGGCAATCTGCAAGGAAGATCTGAGTAGCGCCGGAGATACCGTAAACCGGCTGGTTGACAGGAATCGGTAACTGAGGAGGAGAAATACCAGAGCCCCGGAAAACAGCTGGGCATAGAAAATTCCGATGACCCCGATCTTGACGTATACAACCAGGACAATGGCCAGGCCAAGGTTTAAAACTGTGTTCGCGATGGTGTACTTGGCAAATAGGTCGGCCTCATTGGAATTTCTAAAGTAGTTCAGATAGTAAACGAGCAAGCTGGTGAACACCTGGGCACACAGGGCGGTAAAAACGATAGCCCCTGATTCCGCGGAACCGGTAAGGAAGCGGGCGATGTGCCCTTTGAACAGATATGTCAACGCGATCAGCCAGGTGAAGTTCAGGATGACGAACGCCAGGCAGGAATAGAGCAGCATGGCGGGCGGGATATTGTCTTTGCGGCACTGAAAAAAGTTGCGATCAAATGCCGTCACCATGCCAAAGTTGGCGATCCCGCTGGCAAAGGCGGCATAAACAATTGCAAGCGCCGCAATACCGAAGTCAGAGGGCGGCAGGACCAGGGTGAACACTTTCAGTGCGACGAGCTGGGCGATGAGACCCGCGGTGAGCGGCGTGAAGTACCACAGGGTATTGCGGATCTGTTTCTCTTTGTTTGCAGATGTGGGTGCGGGCATGTGGATTTGAGTTGAAAAGCTTATAGTTATTCGCGGGGAGCGTTTACCAGGAGTTCCCGAAACCGCGCGATTGCCCGGCCATCTCGGTAAGGGTCCATCGCGGGGGCGGCCGGCGGCAGCTGATAGTTAGCGTCTGCCTGCCCGTTGGCCAGCGCACCTATGCGCTCCAAGAGGGCCGGGTATCCGCTGGTGACCACCGTGTCGTATCGGGCATAGGGGGTTTTGCCATAATAACCGCAGGGATCATGCCAGATCGCCGTCAGGTTTGCACTCAGGGCCTCGGTAGTGGTAGAGGTGAATGGAAACGAGATGCACATATCGACGTGCTGCATCAAATGCGCTGTGTCTGCCTGGTTATTTAACAACCTGATGTGCGGATGGTGTTCCATCTCGGTATACAGGTCGATGAGCGCCTTTCCCAGTGACGGTTCACGCTGCAGGTGGGTTGCCAGGCTTTTCTTTTCCTTAATGACAACGCGTATGTTTGGCAGGTCATGTACCAGACGGTAAATGTGCCGGATAAATTCAAGCCCTTCGTCATAGGATGTAATGCTCTTCACCGTATAGGTGGAGGGATAGACCGCAATTAAAAACGTGCCGGGTGGATTTTTGTCGGCAAATAGCTGTTCCCGGTAGGCCGACCTTGCGGGCAGGGTTGGCGGCATGCGCGCCCAGAGACAGCCCACGACATGGGAATAGTTGAATGTCTGGGGATGGGCGGCAAAAAAAGTTGCCAGATCAGAGTACCAGGTGACGAAATGGTCGTAATAAAGATAGGTCCAGAAAGGATGCCGGTTCCAGTTTTCGTCTGATTCTCGGAAGCTATGACCGAAGTTGACGGCATCTGTGAAATACCAGGTTGTTACCCTTTTTTGCTTCAGCACGATATTGCGGCCAATGTGCAGGGGCGAGAAATCGCAATGGGTGATAAAATTCTGAACGCGGACATGCTTCAAGAGGTGCTGCCATCTAAAATAGACGCGCAGGAGCGCGGCAGCCAATTCCACGATTTTAGCATTGGCGGTCCAACCGCCTCTGAATGAAAGCCGCAGCAGGGTGAACCATTCCTGCGGGTTTGAAAAAAACAATCCTAAAGAAGGCGCCATTTCAACATCACTGCCGAGTGATTTTAGCCGGGCCTGTTGCGTTTTCGTCAGAGGCACCGTGGCAATGTAGACAACCTGGTCGGATTTGATACGTGTACCGTCAACCAGAAACGCCGGGCCCCGGCGATCATTTTTAAACTGTCGCTTGGGGGCAACCACGCTGATTGCGTAGGCATAGGAACGAAGATGTTTGGCCGGTAGTATTTCGGAAATAAAGCGCCGGGCCAGGCTTACCAGCGCCTGGGCCAGCAGCTTTACCTTAATTGCCAAACCGTTCACCAGCAGTTCGCGTTTGCCGGCCCGCGTCCGACTGGCTGGAAACTGAACACGGTTGTGCGCCTGAATTGGATAACCGCTTTGGCCGATCAGACGCTTGAAGTAACCATACGTTTGCAGGTTGGCGTTCGGAAAAACCAGGAGGGGCACATTGGGAAGCAGCGCCTCTAACCGAGACAGCAAAAGGTTCAGCGAAAACGCATTCCCCAGGTTGTCACACAGGTATTGCTTATAGGCTCTTAACGCTTCAGAGGACCCCGTTATCTTGACTGCGTAGTCGATGAGGTGGCTGATATCGCGCGCAAAAAACGGGAATACCTGTTCAACCGCAGCCACGGCGTTATCCGCGGCCATGAAGCTCAGATTGCGGGCACCGAGTTGCTGAGCACTGATCCGCCGCACCGTGCCTGCGGATAGCATGGCGTGAATATAGTCGGGCCAATGGGTTGAAAACGCGTTCAGGTGCCAGTGGTGATAGGTGCTGAACGGTTCGATGATATAGACGGTCTTTCCGTGGCTGACAGCCGTTTCGATGTAACCCTGGTCTTTGCTACCGGGGCATTCAAATACGATATGCTGAAGGGCCGGCATGCTATTCCTGGCTGCTCCCTGTTCTGGCGGCGCGGTATTTCCCGGACTTCAAGAGCTGGGCATCGGAAATTTCAAGGTTGAGTTTGTTACGGATCTTCTTCAGGTGGCTGCTTACGCACGCCTCCAGGCGGGCCTGTGAAAGGCCGGTCAGGTTGATGCGCAGGTCCTGGCGATCGCCCATATCCAGAAGATACTTTTCTTCATCTGCAATGTATCCGTGTTTCAGAGCATAGCGATAGACAGGTGTCCCGGGTTGGGGCAAGAGATAGCCGGCGCTTGGGTAAATGTTGTTTTCATAGCAGAGCGTAAAGGTTTCATTCAGGGTTTCTTCGGTTTCTTCCGGGTAGCCGATGACAAGGCTCGTCCAGGTAACAATGCCGGCTGCGTCCAGAGCCTGCTTTTGTTTGATGAAATCGCGCGGCGCCATTTTTTTGTTCATCTGCTTCAAAATGCCCGGATTGGCCGATTCCAGAGAATAGCCGAGCCCGACACAGCCTGCCGATTTCATGCGTTTGAGCAAGGCCGCATCTTTGTGACCAAACAGATTTCCCCGACAGGACGCGGTCCAGAAGAACTCAAGGCCGGCCTTTTCAATGCCCGCGATCAAATTCTCGGTCTGGCGGGTAGAAAAGAGCGTCAGTTCATCCCAGAAATTGATATAGTTAACGCCGTAGGTCTCCTGCAATTCACGTATCTCCGCAAGGATGTTCTCCGTTGAACGAACACGGTAAGCCTGCCCTTTAAACACATGGTAGCAGAACGTGCAGTCAAATGCACAACCGCGGGCTGTATTCACGGCAAAAGCCCTTATATCTTCACGCGCCAGCGGATATGGCTCGGAGACATATTCCTTGGATTTGTCCAGGTACCTGTCCATGTCGAACAAGTTCCAGTTGAGGCGGGGAATGTCATCGATGTTCTTGATCGGCGGTCGGAGGGCGGTTGTTTGAGGCGTACCGCCCTGATAGTAACAAATCCCGGCCACCTCGGAAAGGTCACCCTTCTTATCCAGTGTGTCGAGCAGCGCAATGATGGTGCGATCCCCTTCGCCCAGCACGGCGATGTCCACATCCGTTCTGGTTAAGAGGATTTCCGGAATCGACGAGGCTACCGAATTGCCCGCGATCACCCAGGCCGCGGGATTGATGCTTTTGGAGATCTTCGCAATAGTTTTAACGATCTTATAGCCGGTAACGATACAGCCCAGTCCAACGGCATCAAATTCTTTCCGGCGCATTTCCGCTTCGAGTTCGGCATACGACATGCGCCTGGCATCCATGTCGATAATGTCCAGCTCATGCCGTGTTCGGGAGATGGCGCTGGCGATGTACCCCAGTCCGACCGGGAACAGAATTTTGTCAACATCCGTTCTGAGGCATACGTTGATCAAGAGGATTTTCATGATTGGATTTGTTGGGGGCTAGGCAATTATGTCCCAGGTCAGCGGCGTACCTTTTTGAACGGCCCGGGTCACCTTTTTACCCAGAATATCCGGGAGAAAACGGGTGTGCAGGCCGTCTGCGGGCCGAACCGAACGGACGTTGCGGGGGGAGAAGACATCCCCGGGATTCATATCGGCCGCGATAAATAGAGAACGCCGATATTTTAAGCACTCTTTTTGTTTAGCGGTCATTTCATACGTTACCTTACCCAGGGCTTTCTCCACACATCTGATTCGGTCTACCATAGCGGCGAATTCATGCGGTTCCATGGAAAACGAGCTGTCCGGCCCGGGCGTCTGCCGCGAAAGGGTCAGGTGCTTTTCGATGACGCAGGCCCCCAGGGCAACCGCCGCAATGGCCACTTCATCGCCCAGGGTATGATCGGAAAGCCCTACCGGTAATTGAAAGGTGTTTGCCAGGTGGGGAATTGTCTGCAGATTCATTTCCTCCGCAGGGGCCGGGTAGGCACTGGTACACTTCAGCAGCGCAACTTGATCATTTCCGGTCGCGCGCAGGACAGCGACAGCTTCCTCTATTTCCGCCAGCGTGGCCATGCCGGTGGAGACAATAACGCTTTTGCCCGTTGCGGCGATTTTTTTCAGCAAAGGGATGTCGACCAGTTCAAATGAGGCCACCTTGTAGGCGGCCACCGCCATATCCTCCAGAAAGTCCACGGCCGTCTCGTCAAATGGCGATGAAAAGAGTTCTATGTCGATCTCATCCGCGTAAGCCTTCAGTTTCGGTTGCCAATCCCAGGGCGTATGGGCCTCCTGATATAAATCATACAGGTTTTTACCCTCCCAGATGGTGCCGGCGTTGAAGTACTCATTGCGCGCATTGAGGGTGATCGTGGAGGCCGTATAGGTTTGTATTTTTATCGCGTCAGCGCCGGCCTGTTTGGCGGCCGCAATGATCGCAAGCGCCTGTTTGAAATCCTGATTGTGATTGGCAGACATCTCGGCCACAATATACACCGGATGGCCGGGACCGATTGCGTTCTCTCCGATTGAAAATGCTGGTGGTTTCATTTCGTCACCCGGGCGGTTAGCGTTGCCATGGGAAAGTGATGGTTGTAGATGCCATAGATATAAACATCGGTGAAAGCGTCCGCGTTGCGATATTTGTTTCTCAAGGTGTGCAGCCGTTCAAAACCGGCCTTGTTGAAAAGCCTGGCACTGCCGGTATTATCACAGTAGACACCTGCTTCCAGGTAGTGCAGCCCCAGATCCTGAAATGCGAAACGCACAACTGCCTTTAACGCCTCCAGTGCGTAACCTTGCCGCCAGCAGTCTTTATTGAACAGACAGATACCGACATCGGCGCAAAAGTGGTAGGCGGATATGTTCGCAAGACGAACACTGCCGATATGCAGGTTGGCATCTTTTTTCAAGAAGATGCCGAACAGAACCGCCGTCGGCGAAGTCCGGTTTGTTTCAATGAAGCCGGCCACCGTTTCCCGGGTTTGATGCTGCCGCTTTACATCCACCAAGAATCGGTTGACGTCGGGATCATTGAGGCCGGCGATATAGGCCCCGGTTACATGGGTTAGCTCCAGCGGCAGCAAGCGCAGTGAAGGCGTATCAAGGCGAATGGTTGCTTTGAAATCTACGAAGTCGGTAAACGGCATGGGCGGCAATGGTCCTCAGGATTTACGACAGTACAAAATCAGGCTGCGACCGATCCCGGCGGTGTAGAGCGCGGCATACATGTCGCCGAGCACCTCTGGATTGTTCTTCAACAATGCTTCTTCCATCTTGACAACCTTTTGAAAGCAACCCGGTCCGATGCTGCGGTCTTTCACATAATCATCACCCATGAGCAGGAAGAGTTCCATGGGAAATGAGACCTCTTTGACAAGGATTTCAAAGCCGCTGTCAACGGCCAAGGATTCCAGGCTTTGGGTATCGAAGTAATTCAGGTGATCGGGCAGGGTGACCCAGTAAGGATCGGTGGCCTGGTGCCGGGTATAGGCTATCTGGAGCGGACTGAAATCGTTGGGGACCTCAATGACGAGGATGCCGCCGACCGCCAGATTGCCGTGGATCCGGGCTAGAAATTCGCGCGGCGCCGGGATATGTTCCAGGATATAGGCCACGTTGATAACGTCCCAGCGTTCATCGGCAAAACGGTCGAAAAACGCGCGGATCGAAATCTGATAGACTTGGACACCTTTTTTTTCGGCCTCACGGGCAGCCTTTTTATTGAGCTCCGTACCGGTGCAATCCCAGCCGGCTTCTTTAAAGTAAGCCAGCTGTGTGCCGTCCCAGCAGCCGATGTCGAGTACCCGGCCGCCTGGCTTGACCTTGCTGATGCGAAGAACTTTTTGCGCGAACAGGTGGCTGGGGGTACTTTCCGCATAATGGTTTTCGTAAAAGGTTTCCAGTTCCGTTTCCGTATACATCGGCAGCACGTGATGATAACCGCATTTTTCACAGGCGATTACCTCGCGTTGGCCTTGGGTGTAAATGACTTTTCCATGGCAGGTCATAAGTGCTCTTTCTCTCCTGGTGCGTATACGCCGGTCCGGTGTCCGGCGGCCGGAGCGGCCCGGTTTTCAGGAATCCGTCTTTTCCAAGTTATAGTAGACGCTCGCGATAACGCGGCGGGCGAAGCCGCGTTTGTATTTTGGTCGGTAGGTGTGGGGTGTGCCTGCCAGGGCGCCCAGCCACCAGCTGGCATCTCGGAAACCGAAATTTTCGCGGAACGCCAGTGTGCTGGAAAAGCGGGGGTTGATTTCAAATGGGATAAACCCGTTGGCGACCCGGCGCGTCTGCAGATTGATGCTGCCGACCAGATCGGTGGCCGCGGCAATCCTGTGAGCCATAGCCGTCAGCGCCGGGTTGTCGGCCAACTCAGCTTCGATACTGAGACCGCCCAGTCCCAGGCGCCGCTTGAACGATATCACGGAGATCGTTTTGCCATCCGAAAAAATGCCGGTGGTATACTCCTGGTCCGGTGTGCCAATATACTCCTGGACGATCAGATCACCGCTGTCTTTGGCCCGTAGGTAATCGATGTCGACCGGTTCTGTCGCCAGGATATTTCCCTTGCTCCCGCAGCCGCGACGAGGCTTGACGATGACCGGCAGTTCAAGCTGGTCGGCGAAGTCCCTCAGCAAAAAGGTTTGGGGGGTCGCAATCCCAATTGATTTGAGAAAATTGGCCGTGTGGTATTTGTCCAGAAACTGCTCGATGATCAAAGGATTGTTGATTACCAATTTGGCACCACACGACCCAAACGCCTCGCGGTTGGTGTTGACCAGCAATATTTCCGGTTCCGACACGGGAATGAAGAAATCGATCTTTTCGGTTTTCAGGATTTCCTGCAGCGCGGTGATGTACGCGGAGGTTTCGGCCGCGAAAGGCACGGTAAAGACCTTATCGAGACAGTTGTCGGGAAAGCGAACCCGGCAGCCGTCACAGCCCAGAACGATTGCCCCGGAACGGTTGAGAGAGCGGGCCACGGAGATGCCGATATCACCTCCGATGGCGGATACCAGTACGTTGGGAGAATTCATTTACCTTAGGAGCACATCCTTGAGATAAGCGGGACTGTCATCCCGGGCTTCGATTTCAGCGAGCAGTTTTTGTTTATCGTAACGTACTTCCCGGAAAGCGACCGTTTTTGCCAGACAATCCACGACCGCATAGGTTGGCCATTGGCCATTGCGCGGTTGTCCCAGGGAACCGGGGTTTATGATGAGTTGCGGGCCGATCTCCCGGAGCATGGGATGATGGGTATGGCCTATAAAAAAGAAATCAACAGCATAGTCCTGAAAGCGGTGAGCGTCCGTATCCGGATACACATAACCGTCAAGAAGGTTCCAGGGGGCGCCGTGGCAGGCCAGGGCCTTGATTTCCGGAATGCCGGTTTTATCCGGTTGCGACTGCAACCAGGTTTTAAACTCCGCATGGGGGCTGTCCAGCAGAAGCTCGGTGGAAGGCCCGTACGTGTGTAGATACAAGCGGCGCAGGTTCTCATCGCCGGCCGCGATTTCCAGAAAGGCGCGGTCATGGTTGCCCAGGACACTGATCAGGCCGGGTATGTGTTTTAGCCGGGCATAGACGGCCAACTGGTCGAAATAGTAGCCGCAACTATCACCCAGGTACAGATAGCGATCAACGTCCTCGCGAAGCATCAGTTCTAGGGCCGCTTCCCAGGCAACCCTGTTGCCGTGAATATCGGCAAAGGCACAGATTTTCATCGGCGCTTTTTCCCGGTCGACACCGTACCCGCATAATTGCCGGAATCTTCGGCTGCCAGGGCCCTTAAAAAGAGAACGTCGCTTTTAAAATCCGCCAGGCCCGTGGCGGCCCGCCGGGGCGTTTCCAGGGTAACCAGGGCGTCATCCGGTATCGTCCGGCAATAGTGCCCCAGGTCAAAATTGCCTTTGCCGAAATTCAAATGCATGTCCTTTTCAGAAGCCCGATCGCCGTCCGACAGGTGGAACACCACCGGTGCAAAGGCCAAAAAACCGTGAATAAGATCCATGGCATCGACCTGCAGGGAACAGGCCGCGTAGGTGGCATGCCCGAAATCAAGCGCCGTGCCGGCCAGGTTGACGGCCTGGACAACCTGCCGGAGTTCGTCCGGTGTAAAGCCGATGCACAGTTCGCCCTGCAGGCCCATTTTGGGTTTGTTTTCAAGGACAAGACGGGGATCGCCCAATTCCCGCAGCTGCCGGACCAGTTCGCTGAGGTCTCCGTTGTGGCCCCCATGCACAATCATCTTGTCGGCGCTCGTAAGATCTGCGAACATCTGGGCCTCATGCAGTTTTTGCCTGTTTTCAGCCTCTTTGCGCTTATCGGCCAGGTTGACACCTTGGCCCGAATGGGGCGCGTGAATGACAACCGGGATAGACATGCGTTTCCATACTGAGCGTGTATCTGCAAAGGTGCCTGGAATGACCATCAGTTCTATAAAATCGAACCAGTCTTCGGCATACAGCCGCAGCACCTCATCAATGAGATCTCCGTTGACTGAAAATAGTTTGAGCCCGATTTGAAACCGCATCCGTTTCATTTTTGGCTGCCCTGTGCGACCAGTTTGTCTTTTTCAAGGGATTTGGCATACCCCTCGTTCCTGTCAATCCCTTGATTAATTGCCAGCAACTCTGGGTGTCGGTCTAGTACTGCCAGCACATCGTCCATATTAAAGAGAGGCCGGTCGGCTTTCATTTTTGCATAGACCCGGCGTACAAATTCGAAATCCCGAGCGGTGTCCACGGTCCACCGCAAATGGGATAGATCGGGACCTTCCCTTGCCACGTTGTGCAGGCGGAAGAGGTGGGGGTGGTTCACCATGTACGCGGTGACATGTTCGCGTTCCGAGGGAAGCCGAGCTTCGGACCAGGCTTTTTGGAGGGCGGCATACGTAAATATTTCCGCATCCAATCCATCCGGGTAGGTGGGCGTGATAGCATTGCTCACATAATCATAATCGTCTTCGAAAAAAGTAGTTATGACCCGATCCAGGACTTGGGGGTCGTGCAGGGGACAGTCCGGGGTTACCCTGACAAGCGGGTCGGCCTTAAACCGGGTAGCTGCCTGGTAGAAACGATCCAGAACGTCCTCCTCGCTTCCGCGAAAGACGGGCAGGTTCCGTTTGCGGGCATAGGCGGCGATTTTGTTATCTGATTTGCGGGTCGTTGTAGCAACAACGACGCTCTTTACATGGGTCGCTACCTGGACCCGGTCAATCAAGTGACCCAACAGCGGTTTTCCAGCCAGATTCATCAACGTTTTACCGGGCAGTCGGGAGGAACCCATTCTGGCCTGAATGATTACGGTAAGCATGCGTTTTCTAAACGCTCCATTTCGCTGGATTCAGCAAGTGTGCTTCAATCCCCCGGGAAAATCCATCAAGCAGCGGCCAGATGTCATCCGGCAACTCTGCCGGCCAGGCCGCGCAAATTTCGGTCACCTGGGCGGGTGTTTCCGCGCCAACAACGATTTTGCATTGGGGCGCGAGTTTTTTAACACCGGCCAGCGCTAGCTTGAGTCGGGAGATCTGAAATTTCCTGGCGCACCTGGCCAGTTCACTGATGAGCGGCCTGGTCGCGGCCAACGCCGGCGGAATGTGGTCGACCGGCATCAGCAGCAACCCTTGTAAAAAAACACTCCGGATGAAGATTTCCTTGTGTTGTGCCCGGGCCAGATCTAAGGCCCCGTTTTGTTCAAAACGCCGGTCCAGAATACTCATGGGGACCTGGACCGCTTCAATGCCATCTGTCTTGAGGGCCTGGCGCGCGGCTGCCGGGGTATAAACGGACACACCGATTTTCTCTACAGCGCCCGCTGCGACCAGTTCCTGGAGCGTATCTGCCAGGCCCTGGTTCCAGAGCGCTAATAAACGCTCATCGTGCAGCATCATCACCCGGATCCTGCGAACATTCAGGCTTGTTAGTGAACGTTGTACCGCCGCCTTCAAATCGCCCTTGTGCGCATGGTCCAAGCCCGGGTCGAACTTGCTGATGACCTGCGCTTGATGTGAAAGCCCGCTCGCTGATAATGCCTTGCCCAGCACGGTTTCACTTTGACCGTAAGCCTGCGCCGTATCAAATTCGCGTATACCCCGCGCCCAGGCCTCCTTTACGATGGCGGCGGCCCGGCGTGCATCCGGCTGGCCGGCACGATTGGCTACGCCATAGTCAAGACCGAGTTGCGCGGTTCCCAGGACAAGTCTGTTTTCGATATCCAGCGGCGTCATCCGTTGTGAAAGGGTAATCAGGCTACGCTATCCGTTTAAACCCGGCCAGGGCTGGAAGGCCGTCCAGGGAACCGGTGACATCCTGTCGTTTCCGGGCACTCGCAATCGTCTGAAAGGCAACCGCGACTGCTTTGAGATAGCTGTCTACGTGCTGATCCGTATGGGCCAACATGGCGTAGAAAAGTGTGGAAGCCAGGTAGCCCTGCTTCAACATCTCCTGCACAAAGAGCGCCTTCAGGGCAAGCCCGTTGTCGTTGTTGAAAGAAAAATGCCCCAGGGGGGACAAGCCGCCGATCTGTATGTCAAGACCGTGGGCCGCGGCCTGCCGCTGCCAGCCGTCCTGCACCCGCTGCCCGATGCGCATCAGGTGTTCTCCCGCTTTGGTGCGAACATGCTTTTTGATTGTCTCCAGCGCGGCTGTGGGACCGATTCGTTCCGTCCACATGGTACTGCTGATGAAGGTATCCTGAGCGGCCTCCATGACACCGGATACGCCAATGACGGCCCCAATGGGAAAGCCGTTGCCCATTGCCTTTGAAAAGACGGCAATGTCCGGATTCAGGTTAAATGTCAGATGGGCACCCCCGCTGTTCATCCTGAATGCCGCGGAAATTTCATCTATGATCAACACCGTTCCATGTTCATCGGCCAGACGACGCACGGCTTCCAGAAATCCAGCTTGCGGCTGCTCGCTGCGGATCGGCTCCATGACAATAGCCGCCACTTCATTTTGGTTGGCAGCCAGAATGGCCTCCAACTCCGCGATGTGGTTGTATCTGAAGGGTAGCGCGGTACCGGCCAGTTGCCGGGGGACGCCGGTGGGGCTGAGTCCGGGAAGAAGGTGACCGTCCAGGGCCGTCTCGGCACCGAGGTTGGCAGCCAGATACCAGTCGTGCCAGCCGTGGTAGCCGCAAAAGGCAACCTTGTCCCTGCCTGTGGCGGCCCTGGCAATGCGCACAGCGACGGTCATGGCCTCCCCACCCGAGCGGGTGAACCGGGCCATATCCGCCCAGGGGTGCAATTCGACAAGCAATTCGGCGAGCTCTACTTCTTCGGGGCAGTTCAAAGATGAACTCGATCCCAGGGTTACCGCCTGGATAACGGCGGCGTTCACATCCGGATCCGCATAGCCGAGAACATTGGCACCGATTCCGGCAATGCTCATGTCGATATACCGGTTGCCGTCCAGATCCCATACACAGACCCCCGCGGCTTTCTGGTAATACCCGGGCCAGACGCCCCGGGAGAACATGTCGGGCCGTTTTGACAGAAGCTGGGTCATACCCGGTATGCGGGCAGCTGCCCGCGATTGCATGGCCAGCGAGTTGTCTAGGTTCATGCTATTCTCCGGTGATGGCAAGGATTGTTTTAATGATGTGCCGGATATCGGCTCTGGTCAAAGACGGATGCAGTGGAATCGATAGGCAGCGAGCGTAATATTTCTCAGTTTCGGGACACAATCCCCAGCCGGTATTAAAGGTAGCCTTATAGTAGGGGTGTGTGTATACCGGGATATAATGTACCTGGGTCTGGATGCCCTGCAGCGTCAGCTGGTGCATGACTTCCGGGCGCGAAAAACCGATTTTTTCAAAATCCAATAGCAATACATATAGGTGAAAGTTGCTGTCGCAATAATTTGCTTGGTATGGTATCCGGATTGCGCGCTTGTTGCCAAAGGCCTCGTTGTAATGGTTTATGATTGTCTTTCGTTTTTGGATGAAATGTTCCAGCCGGTCGAGTTGGCTGCTCCCTAAGGCGCACTGGATGTCGGTAATGCGGTAGTTGAAGCCGAGCTCCTGTTGTTCGTAATACCAGGTACGCTGCAGGGGGCGACCGTCAGTTGCGGCCGATTCAAATGCGCATTCATTCCTTTGTAATGCTTCTGGATCGCTGGTAATCCCGTGTGACCGCAGCCGTATTAAACGGTGGTAGAGTTCTTCAACGTTTGTCAGGACCGCGCCGCCTTCGCCGGTTGTGATGTGTTTTACGGGGTGAAAGCTCATGACCGTCATGTCGGAGTAGGTGCAGGCTCCAACCGGCGCTCCCCGGTGTTCTGATCCAAGAGCGTGACAGCCATCTTCGATGATGCGCAGTTTTTTACCGAAACGGGAATGGGCCGACCGGCTCAGCTCGGCGATTGCTGCCATATCACAACTCTGCCCGGCAAAATGAACCGGGATAATTGCGCGGGTGCGGGCGGAGAGTTTCCCGGCGATGGTGTCTGGAGAGATGTTATAAGACCGGGCATCTATATCGGCAAAGATCGGTCTGCCGCCACAGTAAACGACGCAGTTGGCGGAAGCCACAAAGGTGTTGGGCGAGGTGATTACCTCGTCTCCCGGTTCGATTCCGGCGGCTAGGCAGGCAATGTGCAGGCCGGCTGTCCCGGAGTTGACGGCAACGGCATATCGGGCGCCGCAGCGATGGGCCAGCTTTTTTTCGAAAGCGGTTATGGCCGGCCCCTGGGTGATCCAGGGAGACGTTAAGGCAGTTGTGACGGCGGCAATATCCCGGGAATCTATGGATTGACAACCGTAGGGGATGAACTCTCTTGCACCAGCGTCCGACGGCGCCCGGCGCATCGGCCGTCTGGTCTTGGAAACTGAATCCCGGAAAAAAGATTCAATGCTGAATTCAAGATCCGGCATGGGATAGTTCAATGCTTTCTCGAGCCGGCTGACGTCCATCCCTAGATTTTTAGCGCGCTTTGCTTTGAGGGAATGGTCATCAATGCTTCCTGGCAGAATAAGTTTTTCCGGGTAGCCAAAGCGACGAGCTAATTTTTGGGCGAAATCAAATTTGGAACAGGGCGTCGGACTGCCGCAGTTGAAAATACCGGATAACTTACGCTGGAGGGCTATTTCAATGACCCGCGCCAGTTCCATCGTATAGATGGTAGAAAAGAAAGCATCGGTAAAACCGTGAATCATCTCCTTGCCGCTTAGCCGGGCGATGATCCATTCTGCCAGGCTATGCTTATTGCGGATATTATAGCCGAAGAAATTGGTGCGCAGTACCAAGCAGTCGGTATTTATCAAGGCCTGTTGCTCGCCGTCATACTTGGTCTGCCCGTATACGTTTTGCGGGTTTTGCCGCTTGTTTTCACGATGTGAATGGGGGGAATCCGCATAGACTGAATCGGTGGATATATACACCAACCGAGCGCCTTGGTTACGGGTCACCGTTGCCACCCGGCCGGTGGCCGCAGTGTTGATTTCGATAGCCGCCTGGGGCCTGGATTCGCATTCGTCGACATTGGCCAGGGAGGCGCAATGGATGACAATGTCCGGCTGCAAGTCCTCCATTAAGGTTGCTACCTGATCCGCGTCTGTTAAATCAGCTGGTAGAGTGACCACCCCATCGATTTGAACCGGGTGGTGATTGTACTGACCGTACACAGTGTAAATATCTCTAAAGTGCAGGGCCAGGCTGTTGCCGAGTAACCCGCTTACGCCGGTTATCAATAGACGTTGTTTGGATTGGTTTGGCATCATCGTACGGCTAAACCTGTTTCCGTTTTATTGGGGGACGTCATCCAATGACCAGCGGGTTTCTTCGATAGCGTAGTCAGCCGATATTTCCTGGAGCGTCTGGCGCAGGGCCGCAATGGAAAGCCGGTCGGGATTCTTGTCGGATGTGTAGGCGAAACCGTCCGGGCAGGGATGTCCGTCATCCTGGTCATCGGACAATGCCGTCTGGTCGGCTGGCTCGCGACGGACAATATAGCAATCACGATACTCCGTGGTATTGCGGCCTTCATCTGTGCCGATCAGGGTTTCGTGTAATTTCTCGCCCGGTCGAATGCCCACGGTTTGCTGCTTGCAGTCTGGAGCCAGGGCGGTCGCCAGATCTGATATCTGCATGGAAGGGATTTTGGGAACGAAAATCTCTGCGCCTTTCGTCAGTTCCAGAACGCGCAGGACAAAATGGACACCCTGGTCGAGAGTAATCCAGAAGCGGGTCATTCTAGGATCGGTGATGGGCAGGACACCGGTTTTAGAACGCTCCTGGAAAAAAGGGACGACGGAACCACGGCTTCCCAGCACGTTACCATAACGCACCACCGAAAAGAGCGATCCCTTTTTATCACCGCGGTAGACATTTGCCGCGATAAACAACTTGTCCGAACACAGTTTCGTAGCGCCGTAAAGATTAACCGGGTTGCAGGCCTTGTCAGTGGAAAGAGCGATAACCCGTTTCACCTTATTGTGCAGGGCGGCATCGATAAGGTTCATCGCGCCGACGATGTTTGTTTTGATACATTCCGCCGGATTGTTTTCGGCCGCTGGGACCTGCTTCATGGCAGCGGCGTGCACCACATAATCGACATCGTTCAGCACCCGAAATACCCGCATGCGGTCACGAACATCCCCAAGCATATAGGTCATGCAGGGATATTTTTTAGGGCTCCATTTCTGGGACATTTCAAATTGCTTTAACTCGTCCCGGCTGAATACGATCAACTGTGCCGGCTGGTAATTTTGCAGCACGATCTCCACAAACTTTTTGCCAAATGAGCCGGTTCCGCCGGTTACCAATATCGTTTTTCCGTTCAGCATCATTCTTCTCCGTCATAAAGTTATCAGGACGGGTCGGTCAATACCGCCACTATTCGGTCAAGGTCCGACCCTGCCCGCAGTATTTTTCGAGCGCCGTCAAGCTGGCCCCAGGCATACCTAATAGAATGACCTTCCCCTTTGCAGAGCCCCCCGAGGAAATTGCTTAGCGCCATCATGATGAGAAGGCCCAGAAACCGGTTCAGGGAGAGCTCGGGGTTGCGGCGTATGAAATAGATGCGCCACATGGTTTCATACATTCCTTTAAAGTGAAACTGATCGGTGGCAGCATAGTCATACTCATGTTCATGCCGGACCTGTGCGGCCGCACAAACATACAAGGGGAACTGTTTACCAATGGGATAGCTGAAAACCAGATCTTCATTGATGGCCCAGCGGGCAGGGATTTCACGGTGTGAGTAGCGCCTGAGAATTTCCTGACGCCAGACCGTAGCGCCGCCGCAAAGCCATTGGGTTCTTAAATCATGGGGGACTTGACAGTTGGAGGTTGTCAGGCCGGATTTGAAAACCCGGCCGCCGCTTATGCGGCCGCCGGATATAAATTCAAGCAGGCGTGTGAACCGGTCTGGAGTGTTGTTCATAACATTGAAGGATACCCCGGCCGTTGCTTGACTGTGGCAATTCCAAAAATCCAGCATGGTTTCCAGGGCGAGGTCACACAAAACAATATCATCATCGAATAGACAAACGAGCGGTGTCTCCGGGGTCAATAATCCGATGGCCATATTCCGCTGGCGAATTTGGCCCGGGGGTCTACAGCGATAGTATTCGACCGGCAGGACGGATTCAAATGTCCGGGCAACGCTTTGGGCGCTTTCGCTGCCATCGATAATGATGATCCGGCCACATGGAATAGACTGTGCCTGGATGGAGGTTAACAGGTTGCCGACCTTGGCTGGTCTATCTTTGGTTGGAATGACGACCGCTATATCTTTACCTTTATAGTGGCTGTGATTGTTGAACATGGTTTCCGGGCACTTGATTGATTGGGAAAAACGGCCGGTTAACATTCTCCGCCGGGTTGTGATTTGGGAGAGGTGGAGATAGCTCCGCCCCTTGGATTACTCGTCAGGGCGAGATGTAACTGCTTAAAATAAATAAAAATATTAATAACGGCCCTTGGCTTCCCAAATAAGAACCTTCGGTCTGGTTTCAAACCGCTGTGCTGTTTCAGTATACTCATTCGAGGTGAGGACCAGCGAACGGATCTTACGTTTGATATAGCGTTCTGTTTTACGACTTAGATCATTCAGGTGATAATGGTCGATGTCGCCCACCAGCAGAAGGTCGATAATACCCGTATCCTTACCTTCAGCGTAGTCGTCAATCAGATACGCCTTTTCCAGGTCGCCCAGCCGGGTGACGATGGAATCGATGACACGGTCGATCCCCATGACCTTGCTGACCATGGATTTTAATTCCGGAAAGAGCGGATGCTCGGTATTAGCGCCATATAGGACCTGGCGGCCTTTTTTTTCCGAGACGAGCAGCTGGGTCTTGGTCAGCTGGTTCAATTCTTCCCGGACTGAGTTGGTCGAAAGGCTGAACTCTTTCGCCAGTTCCCGCAGGTATGATTTGGTCAAGGGATTGAAAAAAAACCGGGTGAGCAGCTTGATCCTGGTTTTGGAGGCGATGAGACCTTGAAATAGATTATCCATGGGTACCAAAAATGTTATTATGAGTAGTAAAACTACTCAATAATATATTGGCAAACTTGTCAAGGATTTATTTTATGGCTATAAAGCGCTCAAGACACAAGTATTTGAAAACCAATATGATATCAACAAATCCGGCTCTTTTTGGAGGCTCCAGGTTGCTTGGGTTGAAAAGTGTTTCAGGACGCCATGATGCTTTTGGTTTTATTGATGATTTCGGACAGAGACCAGCCTTGATCAAGTTCGCAGTCGGTATAAAGGCTCTGTCAAGATCCAGGCCTGAACGCGTCGACGGCCTCGCAAACGGTAAGAATCGCGGCATCCGTCAATTCCGGAAACATAGGCAGACTCAGGATCTCATTGGTGACAGCCTCGGTATGGGGCAGAGGAAGCGGTCGATAGTCCGGCTTGGCGTAGGCCGGCTGCTGGTGCCCGGCCAGTGGGTAGTGTACCAGCGTGGCAACCCCCCGTGCGCGCAGATGCCGTTGTAATCGGTTGCGAGCGCTGCTTCTGACGACGAACTGATGGTAGACGTGCGTGCGCCCCGGGATGGATGCTGGCAAAGTCAACGGGCTGTTAGATAAGGCCGCAAGGTAAGCGGCGGCAATCTCGCGGCGCCGTTGATTGGCGGCCTCCAGGTGCGTTAATTTGACCCGCAAAATAGCGGCCTGCAGCTCGTCCAGGCGGCTGTTGATACCGGGCATCATGCTGATGCGTTGCTCATTCCAGCCATATTCCCGCAGCTGCCGCACCCGGTCAGCCGGGCGCCCATTCGAGCTGACGACGGCACCGCCGTCTCCAAGGGCTCCGAGGTTCTTGGTTGGATAGAAACTGAAGGCCGCCAGATCCCCCCAGCAGCCTGTTTTGACGCCATTGATGGCCGCCCCATGCGATTGGGCACAATCTTCTACAACCAGCAAGTCGTGTCGGTGCGCAATTTCCATGATGCCGGGCATGTCGGCCGGGCAGCCGTATAGATGTACGGGAACGATGGCTTTCAGGCGGGGGTAGTTGTTTCCCCCGGGCGAGTTTTTCAGCCCATTGATTGTCTCTTCCAGGGCTTGGGGTGCCAACGTGTAGGCCTGCGGATCGATATCTGCGAAAATGGGTGCGGCACCTGTTTGCTCGATGGCGGCCAGCGTGGCAACAGCCGTCAGGGAGGCCGTGAGTACCAGATCACCGGGGCCGACTCCACCGGCTTTGAGCGCCAACACAAGGGCATCAGTTCCGCTGCCGACCCCAATGGCATGCGGATGTTCCAGGTACTCGGCGAATTCCTCTTCAAAATGCGCGACCTCCGGACCCAGGATGTAGCGGCCATTTTCCAGGACCCGCTGGATGGCCGCATCGATCTCTGCGCGCCGGGCAAGATAGCCGGCCTGCGGGTCAGCCGGGTTTATGAGCGGTATGGAAGACTTGGGCATTGTGTTATCCGTCTCAGATATAGTGGGTTAAATGCCGGCGGTAGTAAGCCAGCGTCTTTTTTATACCCTCCGTAAATCCGACTTGAGGTTGCCAGCCGAGCGTTTCCCGGATCAGGGCAAAGTCGGCATAGTAGTCGCCAATATCAATTTTCTGGCGGTCTTGGGGAAAGCTGCGCACCACGCAATCGCCCGAACCATTTACGTTGATGATCAGTTTTGCCAGTTCTCCGAGATTGAACAGTTCGAGTCCTCCAAGGTTGAATACCTGCCCCCGGGCCTTTTCATTTGCAGCCGCCATCATGATAGCCGTCACCACGTCATCCACATACGTGAAATCCCGCAACTGTTCACCCCCCCAAACCTCGATGGCCTCGCCTTCCAGTAAGTTGCGGATCCAGATGCCCAGGAAAGTCTGACGGGTATCCTTGATCCGCATGCAAGGTCCGTAGGTATTGGTAAGCCGCAACGCGCAGGACCAGAGATCGTATACATTGTTGTAAAGGAGGTGGTATTGTTCGCCGGACACTTTATTGATTCCGTTGACATCCACCGGTCGCAGGGCATGCTTTTCATCCACCGGGAGGTACTTCGGTGTGCCGTATACCTGGCGGGTGCTGGCAAAAACGATACGAATACCGGGATTGTTGTAGCGGCAGGCTTCCAGGATGTAAAGCTGGGCCCGGCTGTTAATTTCCAAGTCGGTGTAGGGATCGCGCATGGAATCCAGGTGGCTGGTCTGGCCGGCGAGGTTGAAAAGATAATCCTGCTTTTGAACCAGGTACCGCATGGCGTGTTCATCCCGGACATCCGAGAAATTGACCGCTACTCGGTTTTCGATGCCGGAGATATTGAAAAGGTTGCCGCCATACTCCGGAATCAGGCTGTCCACCAGCATGACCCGAGCGCCTGCAGACACCAGGCGGTGTGCTAAGTTAGCGCCGATGAAACCCAGTCCGCCGGTAATTAAAACCCGACTATTTTCAAATGTTTGCATGGTTTCACGTCCTGTTTTAGAAAAGTAGTTTTCGTAGGCCGGCGGCCTTGGTTTTGAATTCATACAGGGACCGGGTATTCAGCACGCTGCGTATGACATAAGCCGGCCGCAGGTAGTACTGGCGGTAAGCTTTTTTTTGGAATTCAGCCAACTGGCCCGCAGTGAAGAACTCTTCCCAGTGATCCACCGCAAAGCCGGGCTGCGGATTGCGGGCAAAAGCCTCCCATTTTCCCTTCGCGACCAGTCCCCGGTCAACCGCCTCCTGAAACAGGGCGGTATTGGGGTATAAGGAAAGGATTGATACCTGTGCATAATCAGGATCCAAGGCGACTAGAAAATCAATGTTCTTTTGGATATCGACCGCTGTTTTCTCGAAAGGCAGGCCAATCATGTAGTCGGCCAACGTCTTGATGCCGAATTGGCGGCACCACCGGAACACCTTCTGGACCTGGGCAACCGTGGTATTTTTTTTAAGCAGCCGCAGGCCTTTGTCTGTACCGGTTTCAACACCGAAAGAGATCAACCGGCAGCCCGCTTGTTTCAGCAGCTGGAGGGACTGTTCGGTTACCGCATTGACACGCCCCCGAAAACTCCAGGGAAATCGCAGCCCCCTTTGAGCGACCTCCCGGCACAAATCATTGACCCGGCGGGCGGTGATGTTGAACAGGTCATCGTAGAAGTGAATCTCCCGGTACCCCATGTCCAGGCAGGCTTCGACTTCGGTTACGACCTGGGCGGCCGAGCGGTACCGGTACTTTTTATAGGGCACATCGCAAAAGGTGCACTTATAGGGACAGCCCCGCGAAGAGATAATGGTGGCGAGGTCGCCGCTGACCCCGACAACGCTCCGGTATGAGATATGCCGAATGTAGGCGCGGTTGGGCGGCGGCAGAGAGTCGACCTCTTCGATATAGGCCGCCGGGACGGGCAGATTGCCAAGAAAGCGGTTGTCTTTATGGACGCGGTGCTTCCAAGCCTGGATCGAACCGGCGGTATACACCCCCGGTATGTGGGTTATGTCCCCGCCCTGCGCCAGGGTGGTCACCAGATCTGTAAACGCTTTTTCACCTTCCCCGACGACGATGGAGTCGAATTCCGCCAGGGCAGCGGCTTCGAAAGGAAACGCGATAGGATGGTGCCCGCCCAGGCACAGGTGGGCCCGGGGGGCGGCCGCGCGTATTGTCCGGGCGGCCTGGCAGACATCGATCAGGGAAATCGTGAAACTGGTGATGCCGACGACATCCGGTCGTATAGCTCTTATGACCTGCGGTAGGTTGGCCTGAGAAATTTTCTCGGCCACGCAGTCTTTGAAAAACAGGTCGTGGCCGGTACTGTTTTTTTCCAGGTAGGACAGCACATATAAAGCCCCCAGCGGTGGAAAATAGCCGAAGTCCTCCGTTTCAATGAAGGATTCCCCGCCGCTGTCCGGATATTCGGAAATGGTATGTTCCGCCGGAGGGTTTAGGATGAGTACGCGCATTTTGGGACGAAGTGGATCAAAGGTAATCCGGATGATGGTCGCCGTCCTTGTCGGCAATTGCAAACCGCAGGACTTCCAGCGTCGACTGGAAGGCCCGCCGGGGGTCTTTAAGCAGTGTGCGGATACCGGTCCGGATGCCGGCCGGGCTGGTGTAAAACGCGCGATAAAAACGGCGCTCCCATGCCATGATCTCCCTTTCGCGGCAGCTGTCCGCGAAGGTGTGTTCTGCCGCCCAGGGATTGACCCGGGCTAGGTGGCCGATTTCGCTTTCCAGGTCCGTACCCGGATAGATTACCAGTTTGGTGGCAATGACGAAATCCAGGTTGCAGCGTTTGGCCAGGGCGATGCTCTGGCGCACATCCACCCATGTTTCTAGCGGGGCTCCCAGGATAAAGAATCCCACGGCTTCTATCCCGGCCCGCCGGACTTTGCGAACCTGCGGAGCGATTGCCTCCACCCGATACCCTTTATTATAGTAGTCCAGTATCCGCTGGGAACCGGACTCGATGCCGATGAAGAGGCGTTTGCAACCGGCTTTCTTCATAAGCCGCAACAGATCGGTAGCGATATTATCCGCCCGGCACAATGCTCCCCAGGTCAGACCCAGATTTGCCCGTATGAGGCCCGTGCATATATCCGTGGCCCACTGGCGATTGGTCAGGAATGTGTCGTCTAGAATGCGGACATGCGCAATGCCTTGCTGCTTGATGAACGTGAACTCATCCAGCACATTGCGCGGCGAGCGCCTGACCGTCCGGCGACCGTAGGTTCGGATGCAATAGCGGCAGGGATAGGGACAGCCGCGGGTGAATTGCGCCACTGTCAGGGAGGCGCCCAGGCCTAGTTCGGAATAGCGGGTCGGGTCGACCAAATCATGGGCAGGGCAGGGCAGATCGTTAAATTGACGATCCGTCAAGCGGGGCGCGGCTGGATTGATTTGCCCTGGTGTCGACAGGCCGGGTGCGGACAAGCGTCCCGCTGCCAGGGCCTGCAGGCCGGGCTCGCCTTCGCCCATTAAAACAAAATTGAGACCTTCATCCAGGCATCTTTGGGGATAGCGGGTTGGGTAATAGCCAAACAACCCTACCAATACTTCCGGCAGCGCCGTTTTGACAGCCTTCATCTCTTCAACGTCATCGCGGAAACATTCGAGACCGCAGATCCCGACCAGTATTTCGGCTCCAAAGCTAAGCACGCGGGCAATGCCTTGCGGGGTTGTCAGTTTTTCGGCGATGCAGTCGATATAGGCCACCGTGTGTCCAATCGCACGTGCAGCGGCGGCCAGGGCCAGCAGTTCAATATTGGGATAGAGATTGGCTCCGGCATTGTAGCTGCACATGTAGCGCCGTATGATCGGAGCAGGGGCCGGGGGATTGTAGAAGGCAATTTTCAAAGCAGTTAAATTGCGGCGGCAGGTTTTTTGCCCACCAGCTGCACCGAGAGACCGAAAGGGCAGGGACCGAGTCGGGTGAGGCGGGCTTCGAGGGCCAGCCACCTGATCAGGGCCCGGTTAATCCAGGGATGAACAGCTGTCAAATCAGCGGTTGGTTCATCCGACGATTTTATGAGGGTCTGCAGTTTCCTGAACAGGAATACGACCGGCAGCACGGCTGCATAGGCATAAGTGGCCGTTTCTATTTCCAGGCCGGCCGCTTCCAGGTAACGCTTCAATTCACGCCGGGAGAACCGACGGGCGGCATGGGAAACCCGGTCGTGTCCGGAGGCCAGCGCTTGGTAGGCGGAATCGGCCACAATCAGGTAGCCTCCCGGCACCAGCACCCGGTAGAGTTCCCGGAGTGCCCGGGTGACGTCCTGCACACCACGGTGGTAAAGGACCTCAAAGGCGGTCACCAGGTGGAACTGATGCCCGCGGAAGGGTAACTGTTCGATGCCGCCCTGGACGAGGGGACCGTTGAACAGCCGGCCGGCCATCTTTAAGGCCGGCCGATAGGGGTCGAGGCCTGTGACACGGCCATAGCGCGTCAGATACGAGAGCATGGATCCCGGACCGCAACCGACATCCAACACAGGCCCGGCGATCGAGTAGCGGTGCAACAGGGCGGTGACATATTGCCGCCGGGCCGCGAACCACCAATGGGACTGCTGTAGTTGATAGACCTGTTCGTAAAGGGCGTGTTCCATGTGTCAGCCGGATCTCATGAATTTGAAGAAGGTCCGTGCCAGCGCCATCATCTTAAAGGGGTTGGCAAAACGGCGGCTATAGGACCAAATGATACGAGGGCGCAGATAAAACTTCTTGAGGATGCGCTTGTAGGCGGTCTTGAGGGTGTGAGGATCAAGACCCTGCGGCACATAGGCCAACTCAAAGGTGTTCAGATCCGACCAGTCCGGCAGGTCTTCATCCTGCGCCAGAAGCTGGTCATATAGCTCAGAACCGGGAAACGGGGTAAAATACTCGAGCAGGATGTCATCAAGGGGCAGCCAGAGCAGGTGCTGTTCGGTCTTTTGCAGGGATGCGTGCGTTTCACCGGGTATCCCGATCATGTAGTAGCCTTTTACCGTCAGACCGGCCGCCCGGCTCCAGGCGACGGCTTTCTCTACCTGGGTGAGTGAAATCCGCTTTCTCAAGACATCGAGCAGGTCCTGGTCACCACTTTCGATGCCGTATGAAATCTGCCAGCAACCGGCCCGGCGCATCAGATGCAGCCGTTCGGGATCGACCATGTCAGCCCGGGCATTGCACGACCAGGTAATGTCGATCTTTTCAGCGATCAAGCGTTTACACAGGGCTTCAAAACGCTTGCGATGTGCAACCAGAGTATCATCATAAAAACAGATCTCACGGATGGCGTATCGGTTTTTCAATTCGCGGATGATGTCCAGAATCCGGTCCGCGGACAGCATGCGCAGGCGGTTACCGAACACCGAGCGGTCGCAGAACGAACACTTCCCGGGACAGCCGCGGGAGGTCACCAGGCCGGCGGCCGGCAACCGCTGATAGTTGTAAATTGCCGGGCGGTAGTGGCGGTCCAGAGGGGGCAACAGGTCAAAAGCCGGGAGCGGCAGATCATCCAGGTCCTCAATCGGCGGCCTCGCTGGAGTCAGATAGACCGCGCTGGACTGATCGCGGCCCGATAGATTATTCGCTGCCGGTCGTCTTAATGCCAGACCGGCGATGGGCGTAAACGATCGGCCCTTGCAGTAGGCCTCGAGAAACTCCGGTAAAGTCGCTTCAGATTCGCCGATAAAGGCCACGTCGAACTGTGGATATCTTTCCAAGGTTTCCCGGGGCAGGCTGGTGACGTGGACTCCGCCCACGACGATAAGGCTATCCGGAGACCGTTGTTTTAATGTCGCGGCCAGACGGGCGGCCGCATCGATTTCCTCGGTCGTGGAAGTGATACCGACGATATCCGGCGCAAATGCGGATATTTTCTTCCCGGCTGCCAGGGTGGATAACTTCTCGGCATAACAGTCTATGATAATTGTGTCCCAACCTTGGTCCCGGGCAATAGCTGCCAGATAGCACAAGCCCAGCGGGGGCAGGATGCTGCCGACAGCGGCCAGTTCGCCCCACATGGTTTCCGGCGGCGCCGGTGTGGTCCAACAGATTTTCATTGAGTCGCAACCTCGTCGGGAGGATTAGACGGATCCTGCCCAGCGGTGACCTCACGGACGATGGATTGCGGAGTGCCGTTTTGACCAAGAAAAAGGCGGCCCAGGTATTCACCGATTACGCCGAGCACCAGCAGTTGGGTTCCGGAGAATATCACCATGGCACAGACCAGGGTCGGCCAGCCCCGGGGAGCCAGGGGGTCGGTAAAGGCCCAATAAACTGCCAGGGAGGCGATGACAATTCCGAACAGCACCGTAATACATCCCAGGATAGTGGCAATGCGCAACGGCAGGATGGAAAAATTGGTAAACATATTGAGCCAGAGGCGCACCAGCCTGACCAGCGAGTAATTACTTTTCCCGCTGGCTCGCGGGGAATGTTTTACGGTCACCCGGCCCACCTTCCGGGTCACTCTGAAAATAAGACCGTCAATATAAGGGTAGGGGTGGGTATACTGGGTGATCTGGTCAATCATGAAACGATTCAGGGCCTTGAAACTGCTGAGATAAAGATTTGGGGGCTTTTTGAGCAAGATGGTGGCCATTATGCCGTTGAACCAGCTCCCCAGATTTCTGAAGATGCTGTGATGTTTGCGTTCATATTGGCTATAGACCACGTCAAAGCCCTCATCCAGTTTAGCCACGAGCAGGCGTACTTCCGACGGCGGATTCTGGAAATCATCATCCATAATAACGGCCGCATCGCCGCGAGCGTAGCGTAAGCCGGCCATGACGGCGTTGTGTTCGCCGAAGTTCTTCGATAGGTCGACAAAGATAACCCGGCGAGTATGGCGCTGTTGAATTGCCCGGCAAACAGCGGCGCTGTTGTCACTGGAACCATCGTTTACCAATACAATTTCGATATCATTGTCTGAAAGCTCGCGAAAAAGCTTTCCCACCAGCGCATCAATCGTATCCGCGCCGTTATAGACTGGTATGATGATTGACGTTTTCAAGGGATGTCTCCAAAGGGCTTTACCCAGCTCCGCCCTTTAAGTTACAGTGGAAAAAGTTTATAAATATATGAAAAGATTATATAAAAAAGTAAATATCACATTGGGCCGGCAAGACCCGGTGTGGTCTTTCAATTCTCCTGGCGTTCCCAGATTAATACCCGTGGCCGATGTTCGATCCGGCTTTCCAAATCGCGGTATTCTTCCCGGCTCATGACCAGCGGTCTGATTTTGCGCTTGATATAACGCTCGGTTTTTCTGCTGAGATCATTCAGGTGGTATTCATCAATATTACCTACCAGAAGCAGGTCGATGATGCCCGTATCCTTTCCTTCGGCGTAGTCGTCGATCAGGTAGGCCTCTTCCAGATCACCCAGCCTGGTAACGATGGAGTCGATAACCTGATCGACCCCCATTACCTTTGCAACCATCGATTTTAGTTCCGGAAAAAGGGGGTGCTCCGTATTGGCACCGTAAAGGACTTGGCGACCCTTTCTTTCCGACACGAGCAGTTGGGTTTTGGTCAATTGGTTGAGTTCTTCCCGAACCGAGTTGGTTGATAGACTGAACTCTTTGGCCAACTCCCGCAGGTATGACTTGGTTAAAGGATTGAAAAAGAAACGCGTGAGGAGCTTGATCCGAGTTTTAGAGGCAATCAACCCTTGAAATAGATTTTCCATGGTTCACCCATTAAGTGTTTTTTTTGAGTAGTAAATCTACTCAATAATATGGGAAAAAAATTGTCAAGGATTTATTTTCAGGGCGAGCGATTGAGGCGTGTAGCTGCCTATGTGTGCGTTTATATAATGGTTTCCGTTACTTGATAGCTAAAAAACCTTCGAAACACAGGTATTTGAAGACAGAGAGGATGTCGACAAAACCGGCTCTTTTGAGCAAATCCAGGTTTCCCTGGGTGGAGAAAGGTTCGAGGATACCTTTCAGGCTCCTGGTTTTGTTAATGATTTCGGTGGGCGTGTACCCCTGGTCAAGTTTATAATCGGTGTAGAGGGTCTGGATGATATCCTGAAAGCGGGCGTCGCAGGCCCGCACCTTTTCAAACAGGATGAAGGCACCGCCCCAATTCAGGGCTTGGAACACCCGATTAAAAAGATCCTGGCGTATGGCCGGCGGCACAAATTGGACCGTATAGTATGCCGTGATCAGGTCGGATGTTTCATAGGGGTACAAATTGATATCGTCGACCACGAACTCCAGGCCAACCGTGCCCTCATTCTCCACGCGCGCCTGTGCGATCATGGCTGGTTCACGATCGATGCCGATCCATTGTGTGCGTGGACGCTGGGTGTGCCGGCGGGCCAATTTCCCTGCCAGCGTGCCCGTGGACGTGCCCAAATCGTAACAGATCGATTGATCCTTGACGAAATAATCACTCAGCTTGCAGACCAGATCGTGTCCGGCATCGTAGAAGGGCACTGATTTGCGGACATGTTCGGAGAAAGAAATCGGGGTTTCGCCGCCGAACGTCCAGCCCGCCTCCTGGGCGCGGATGTTTTGACCGGTAAAATCTTGCTCCGTCATGTAACCCTCCGATTAATTTTGGTCGTCTTTTTTGAACTGGGCTTCCTGGTGCAGAATCGATTCTGCATGGATGCAGCGGTACAGCTCCCGCATGAAACGTTCCGACAGGTTACGCTTGAGGCCGGCGTCAATTCGGCTGGTGAGGATCTCTTTCCAGCGTTCCGGCTGCAAGATGGCAACATGGTTTTTTTGCTTGTACTGGCCGATTTCATCCACGATCCGCATCCGTTTCGTCAGGGCTGCGATGATAGTTTCATCGGCCAGGTCGATTTGTTCGCGCAACTGTTCCAGGGTGGTGGTGAACTCGATATCGTCTGAATAAGCACGTTTGAAGTCCAACCGTCTCAATACCTCCGCGAGTTGGTCCGGGGCTAGCTGTTGGCGCGCATCGCTCAGGGCGGTCTCCGGGGCGATATGGGCTTCGATCATGAGCCCGTCAAACAAGAGATCCAGGGCTTTTTGCGCCACCGCGAACACCAATCGGCCGTCACCGCTAATGTGGCTGGGGTCACAGATGATGGGGATCTCCGGATGACGGAGTTTCATTTCGATGGGAATGGTCCAATATGGCCGGTTGCGATACAGGTTTTCATTGGCCGCTGAAAACCCGCGGTGAACCACCGCGATTTTCTGCAGTCCGGCCCGGGATAAGCGTTCCACGGCGCCAAGCCACAAGTCGATATCGGGGTTGATCGGGTTTTTTACGAGCACCGGAATGTCGACCCCACGCAAAGCATCGGCCAAGGCCTGCATGGAGAAAGGGTTCACAGTCGTGCGCGCACCGACCCACAGCAGGTCGATGCCTTGCTCCAGGCAAGCATCCACATGGCTGGGGGTGGCCACTTCAACGATGACCGGCAGGGCGGTCTCCTGTCGTGCCCGGGCCAGCCAGGCCAGGCCTTCTGCGCCTACGCCGGCAAAAGTACCCGGCTTCGTACGCGGTTTCCAGATGCCGGCGCGCAGGACATCGATGTTGCAGGCGACCAGTTCGCGGGCAGTGCCGAGCAGTTGATCTTCCGATTCAGCGCTACAAGGTCCGGCGATGATGAGTTTTGGTCCGGAACCGATATTCCAGGATTCAAAGGGGTTGTTATTATTGGGAGTCTTCAGCATTACGGGTTTATTCAATCCTTTAAAACCTGGCCCTCAGGGCCAAGCCTGTCCCGTTTCGCGGGAGTCAGAGATATTGGGCTGTGCCAGAAGAGCATTATTCCCGCGCAGAGACGCAGAGGCGCAGAGAACATCAAAACCATAATTTCGTGGCACTAGCGTGCGAAAAGCGACTTCAAGGTCTTTTGGGTTTTGACCGGCGAAGCCGGTGATAGCTGTGGTTTTCTCTGCGCCTCTGCGTCTCTGCGTGATGCATGGTTTTGCCTTTGCATATCCGGATACCGGTGCCGTCGGAGCGGGCAAGCCTTTTATATCAGATTTACGGCCGCTTCCAACGCCAGGAGATAGCCCTGGGATCCGAATCCGCTTATCTGCCCGGTAGCGATATCGGTAATCAGTGATTTGTGCCGGAATGGCTCCCGTTTGTAGATGTTGGAAAGGTGAATTTCGATTATCGGTACCTCGAGCAGGAGCAGGGCATCGCGAATGGCCACGGAGGTATGGGTGAAGGCGGCCGGATTGATGATAACCGCACTGCACTGGGAAACCGCAGCCTGAATTTTGTCCACAATCTGCCCTTCGTGATTGGATTGAAACAGATCCAGCGTCACGTTTAACGCCTCGGCCCGTTCAGCGAGGCGGGTATTGATTTCCTCCAGCCCCTCACTTCCATAAACCTCCGGTTCACGTTTGCCCAGCATGTTCAGATTCGGTCCGTGAATCACCAGGATTTTCGGCATGGTCGCTATGCTCCTTCCATCAGGTGTCTGAATTCGGAAATGGTGGCGGCATAATCGGGGCTGCCGAAAATGGCCGAGCCGGCCACAAATACGTCGGTTCCGGCGGCGGCAATATCGGCGATCGTCCCGCTGTTCACACCGCCGTCAACTTCAATATCTATCTCCAGCCCCCGATCATCGATCATTTTACGCATCCGGGCTATTTTCGGCAGGGTGGCCGGAATGAATGTTTGTCCGCCGAAACCGGGATTGACACTCATCAAAACCACCAGATCCAGGTCCTCCAGAATCCATTCCAGACCGTCAATGGGCGTGGCGGGATTGAGGACCACCCCGGCCTTACAATCATGCTGCCGAATGAGTTGCAAGGTGCGGTGCAGATGAACGCAAGCTTCGGTCTGCACGGCAATAATATCCGCCCCGGCAGCGGCAAATTCAGGTATGTAACGATCCGCATTCTCTATCATCAAATGCACGTCCAGGGGCAGCTCCGTCACCGGACGAATCGCCTCCACGACCAACGGACCGATGGTGATGTTGGGTACAAAATGTCCATCCATGACATCCACGTGAATCCAGTCTGCCCCGGCGGCGACCACCGAGCGGATTTCTTCACCAAGTTTGGCGAAATCGGCCGAGAGAATGGAGGGCGCAATCTTCTTCATGTAGTCACTCCTGTTACCAGTGGGTATCCGTCAAACGACTCCCCGGAAATATGGTTTTTATCAGCTCACCGTCTTCATACAGCATTACAGTGATATTTTCAAAGCGCGGGATTAAAAACAGGAGTTCATCAGCCGGGGGCAGGAAATCGTCAAATAGATCGTATGAGAATATTTTACTGTTAATACGGACTTTTATGTGTCGGTTCAGGAACCCCGTTCCAGTACGATAGTGAAACAGCCACGCAGCGGGGCGAGCGACATAGCCGGTGCGGCTGTCGGTGGCTGTCCGGACCCGATTGACACCCAGGTGGACAACCTGACCCGTAATAACCCGGTAACCGGGGAGAGGGGCCTGGTGGGCCACCGTGTCCATGGGCACCGCCTGCGTCATAGCGCTCGCTATATCGCCCAAGGTCAGATGGTCGGTTTCAATTTTCAAGATGGCGTCATCCACGGGCAAAGTGGTCATATCGGCCATGATGAAGGCATCTTGGTACGGCCCCAGGCTGATCAGCAGATCGACACAATTATTCCGGTTGATCTCGATACCGGGCTGCGGTGATTGCGCGATAACCCGATCTGTGCGCAGTTCAGGATGCCGGGCATGGGCCCGGGTCCCCGGGCAGAGGCCCTGCTCCTCTAAAAGAATCAAGGCCTGACTGAGCGGCAGTCCAGCCAGTTGGGGGATCGTAACGGATTGCCGACCGCGCGAGATCACCAATTTGACGCTGCGTCCTTTTTTGATTTCCGCGCCGGGAGCCGGGTCCTGGTCAATGACATGGTTGGCCGGAATGGTCGCACTGAAATGCGACGCTTTTATCCGGGTGTTCAAGCCGAGGTTGCTGAGCATCTGCAGGGCGTAAACGACCTCTTTATCCTTGAGGGCCGGAACGACGACCGTCTCTTCAGCCTTGATAATCAGGGTCACCGCCAGGTAGGCGCTGGCCCCGGCCGCGATAACAAAAGCCGCCAGTAGAACAACTATTTTAAGAAGTTTGGATATCATATGCGGCGCTGCAGGCTCGCGGCGAAAAATCCATCCATGGCGTGGCGGTGCGGAAACGTTCGTAAGCAGCGGTCCGCTCCGGTCAGCGCAGCCTGCGCATGCACGGCCTCCATGGAAATCGCGACCTGGTTAAAGTTCTTGTTTTGATTGAGAAAGTGTTGCACAACCTGTTCATTTTCCTCGGGTTCCATACTGCAGACTGCATATACCAGAAGTCCGCCCGGCTTTACAAGCGGCGCCATGTGATTGAGAAAGACCTGCTGTCGCCCGGCAAAGCGTTTGAGATCCAGGGCGGTGCGCTGCCAGCGGGTGTCCGGGTTGCGCCGCAGGACACCGAGCCCGGAGCAGGGTGCGTCCAGCAATACCCTGTCAAAGATGCCCAGCACGGCCGGATCTGCGGGTATCCTCCAATCGTGCCGGGCGGTTTTAACGATGGTGACGCCCAACCGCTGCATCTCTTTTTGCAGCGCTGCCAATTTGCGGCCGGCCGTGTCCAAAGCCATGATGTAACCTCTATTTTCCAATAGTTGTGCGATATGTCCGGTCTTCCCGCCCAGCCCGGCGCAGGCGTCCAATACCCGTTGGCCAGGCTTGAGTGTCAGGCAGTGGGCGATCAATTGGGCCGCTTCATCCTGCACTTGAAAGGCACCGGCCGTAAATCCGGGCATGGCCGTCAGTTCCGTATGCATTCCCTGCAGCGCTATTCCTTCCGGAGAATGTGGAGTGGGGGTGACTTCCGATGAGACGGATTTCAGGGACTCGATGAGATCCAACCGGGTCGTCATCAGGGTATTGGTACGCAGGCTAAGTGGGGGAATTGCATTCAGTGTTGCACACAAGCGGACACATTCCTCCTGGCCCCAACGGGCTAACCAGCGGGCAACCATCCATTTCGGTAGGGATTTGCGCACGGACAGGGCCTGCACCGGATCAGACGACATATCTGGAAAACGAACTGCTTCGGGATCGCGCGCCACGTTGCGCAGGAGGCCGTTGACGAATTTTACCGTCCAGGGAGCAGCCGCTCCCTTGGCCAGTTCAACCGCGGTGTTCACTGCCGCGGAGGCGGGGATGCGGTCCATGCAGAGCAGTTGGTAGATCCCCAACCGTAAGATATTCTTTATGATCGGATCAATCTTCCGGAAAGGCGTTTTGGAGTGATGACGAATGATCCAATCGAGCCGATTGCGGGTTCGCAGGACACCAAAAACGAGTGCCTGGCGCAATGCCCGGTCCCGGCGGGGGACATCGTGATCGGATTTCTTGCGGGTCTCCAGCAATTGATCCAGGTTGGTATGCCGGTTTTGTTCCAGCTCGGAAAGTAACGTCAGGGCCGCTTTTCTGCCATCGGCACCCATTAACGCAGCTCGGTGCCGGCAGCCACCTGTTTACCGATCAGGTAATCACGGATAGGCAAACGCTTGCCGGAGGCTTCTTGTAGTTCGAGTATGGAAAGGGCCTGGTCCCCCGTGGCAACCCGCAACTCCCCCGTAAAGCTTGACACCACAGTACCCGGGGGTGCTTCAACCGCTAGCGGAGCAGGTTTGGCGGCAAAGATCTTCAGGCGTCGGTCGCCCATGAAAGTGAATGCGCCGGGCCAGGGAGTCATGCCCCGGATGAAGCAATCCAGGGCGGCGGCCGGTTGGTGCCAATCGATGCGACCGTCGGCTTTTTTCAGCATGGGGGCTTTGGTAGCCTGGCTGTCATCCTGGGGAATCGGAGATAGTGTATTTGCAATCAGTCTGTTGAGCGTTTCTATCAAGAGCTCGGCGCCCATATTGCTCAGGCGGTCATGCAGTGATTGGGCCGTGTCCTCTCCGCTGATGTTCGTACGGGCGGTAAGGAGAATATCGCCAGTGTCCATGCCGGCATTCATCAGCATGGTGGTGATCCCGGTCTCCTTATCCCCGTTAATCAGAGCCCATTGGATTGGGGCAGCACCGCGATACTTGGGCAGCAGTGAGGCGTGGACGTTGATCGGGCCCATTTTGGGGATATCCAGCAATTCCTGGCTCAGGATCTGTCCCATGGCCGCCACGACGAAAAAGTCCGGTTCAAGGGCTTGCAGCCGGGAGACAAAGTCCGCTGTGCGCACCGATGGTGGCTGAGCGACGCTCAATCCCAGCTTCTGGGCGGTAGCTTTCACCGACGTCGGCACCGTTTTCCGGCCCCGGCCTTTGGGCCTGTCCGGCTGGGTGACCACCAGGGGCAGTGAATACCCGGCCTGGTAGAGGGCCTGCAGGGTGGGGACCGCAAAATCAGGGGTCCCCATGAATATGACTTTAAAGTCTGAATTTATTGTCATTTTTTTACGATTGGTCTTACCCTCGATCTTGATCTGGCCCCCCGGCTTCCCACCTGTGCAGCAACATGTAGATGGTTAAAACGATTATGGGCGAGATTTAGATTAAGAGCAAGAACCTAAATAAGGTCCGGGATAATAGCGGCAGGTACTACGAATTTTTCTTGAGCGCTTTCTTAACCTTGCGCTTGTACATTTCCCGTTTCAGCGCACTGATTTTGTCGATGAAGAGCACGCCGTTCAGGTGATCGATTTCATGTTGGAGAACGATGGCGTGCAGGCCGTCGGTGTCGATCTCGATTGGCCGGCCGTCTCTGTCAAGGGCCTCCACCTTGACGCGTTCGAATCTTTTTACGTCGCTGCGAAAGTCCGGAACGCTGAGGCACCCCTCGCTTTCCGAAAGTTGGGTGCCTTCGGATTCCACGATTTCCGGGTTGATCAGGACTTCAAGTTTAGGATTATCTTCTGGTCCTGAAATATCGTAAATTATTATTCTTTTATCTATTCCAACTTGGACGGACGCCAACCCCAAACCAGGCGCGGCATACATGGTTTCGGCCATATCGGCGATGATCTGGCGGACTTCATCGTCAACCGTCTCAACCGGGGCGGCTTTGCGGCGCAGCCGTTTGTCGGGATAGGTGATGATATCAAGTAGCGTCATTGGAGATCTCCAACCGGGTTCCGGTGAACTGTCTTATTTTTACGCCCGTCAGAACCGCCGAATAGAGACCGGCGATGATGATGGGAAACATCTGCACGGCATGGTTGGCCAGGGTAAATCCGGCTGCTTCCGGGGCCGGCACGCCGAATAGGGCCATGGCAAAGACACCGCCCGCTTCCCAGATACCCCAAAAACCGGGTACCGAAGGAAGTGCTATGAAAAAACATATTATAATCATCACGGCCGACAGTTCAATGAAGGAGAGGTCAAACCCTGGACAGCCAAGCGCCATCACGTAGTAGGACACGGCGGAAAGAATCCAGATAACCACGGATAATCCCGTGCAGGCGGCCAGTTTGGCCGGAGACTTCACCATGGCGAACCCATCAGCGAAGTTATGGATAATGTTAATGAAAAGTGCGCCTATTTTATTTTTAATCCAGTCGCGCTGATGTTTTTTGAGGAAAACGAGCCAGCCGGGCAGGCGCTCAATCAGGGCAATCAAAAGGTTCCGGGTGGTGCCGATGCTGATCACGAGGATGCCGCCAATGCCGACCAGGCAGAGCCGGAACATGCCGGTGCCGATGGTCATCAGGGTTTCGCGGTTGAGTGTATATTGGCCGAAGGGGATGCTGACCTGCGGGTCGATATCCACAAAAGCCAGGACAACGGCAAAAAAGACAATCAGCAGGCCGGCATCAAAAACCCGTTCAGTGGCTACCGTGGCCAGGCCCGCGGTAAAAGGGACCCCCTCTTTCTTCTTTAAAATGGCCGGTCGGGCCACTTCGCCGATGCGCCCGGGCAGTATGCAGTTGATCATGAACCCGATCATCATGGGATGATACGCTGGCCAGAATGCGAGCTTTTTGGTTGAGGCGAGGATGATTTTCCAGCGCAGGGCGCGTAGGGCAAAACTGATCAGGACCACGGCCACGGACGGCAGGATCCAAAGCGTATTTATGGCGGCCAGGTAGGCGACCAGGTCTTTCAGGGGCACATTGCGAAATGCCAGGTAGAGCGCCAGGACGGAGATTAAGATGCTCAGCAGCAGGGAGACAGTTGTTTTTCTATTCATAACAGATTGTTAGGTGTTTGCTAAAATTTCGCGGGCCTGCACGACATCCTTGTTTATCTGTTCGGAAAGCTCATCGATTCCGTTGAATTTCTGTTCCGCTCGCAAGCGATGGATGAAATTCACGCGGATATCCTCTCCATAGATGTCCTGATCGAAATCGAGGATGTGGACTTCGACGGTGAAGATGTGGTCGTCAAAGGTGGGGCTGTAGCCGATGTTGGCTACCCCTTTCAGCTGTTCTCCCTGGCACTCAACGGTAACCGCATACACGCCGGTTTTGGGACTGAGTTCGTCTTGGAGATTGATGTTGGCCGTGGGGAAGCCCAGCAGGCGGCCGCCACGATTGCGCCCGGTGGCGACCTTGCCCCGGATCTGATAATAGCGGCCCAGATGCTTGCGGGTGCGGGCCATCTCCCCGGCCATCACCAATTCGCGCACCCGAGTGCTGCTGACACGGTCCGTATCGTTGTCGGGGCCCTGGATCCAGTCCCGGACGATTACCTCGAACCCGATTTCACCGGCCATTTCCTGGAGCAGGGCGAGGTTGCCTTCGCGATTACGTCCGAAAGAGTAATCGGATCCGACCACCATGGCCTGCATGCCGATTCTTTTCACCAGGATGTCCACCACGAACTCCCGGGCCGTGAATGCCGCAAATTCCATTGAAAAAGGGATCACGATCAGAACATCTACACCGGTACTTTCAATGAGTTCGGTTTTCTGGTCCAGCAGAGTGATCAAAGGCGGGTGGCCATTTTTCTTGAGGACCCGAATCGGATGCGGTTCGAACGTGATGGCCACCGATGTTCCGTCGATGGCATCGGCGCGCTCGATCACCTCGTGAAAGAGGGCCTGGTGACCAAGATGAACCCCATCAAAATTGCCGGTGGTCACAACGGCGTTTTTAAAGGGACGGGTGATGGCATTCAGGTCGTGAATAAGCTGCATGTTTTCTCAATTTCGTTCAATATTGCCTTGACAGTACAAACAAAAAAATATATCTAAAGCATCTTCTGAACTAAATCAAGGCTTTTAGCCAGAAGTTGAGCTTATATTCCTGAGATCTTTTAAAAGTGCCCAGTTTTGGCTCGGCCCAAGGCGGGCAAAAATTTTAACCGGAGGAATGCTGTGAGTATTTCGGGGATTAAAATTTGAGCCCAACGCCGAAATGGGGCAAAAGGGGGTATTTTTAAAAGATCTCACCTGCCGAAGTGGCGGAACTGGTAGACGCGCTAGGTTCAGGGTCTAGTGGATGTATATCCGTGGAGGTTCGAGTCCTCTCTTCGGCACCATAAAAATTAAGCCCGGGCTTTGCGAGCCCGGGCTTTTTGTTTTCTGCGGCAGTCCCCGCACGCCAGCTGTCCCCGGACGTGCTGCCGAAACTTATTTGATTTGGAAAGATTCCCTGCGTTCGGAATCGTCATCCCGGTAGGAGTAACCTTCGCGGCGGTCTCTCCCGCTGCGGCGTTCCTTTCCGCTGCGGCGATCTTCTTGCTCCTCCTGCTCCTCATCCGCCACATCTTTACGGTCTACCTGGCGCCGGTCGATGCCGCCGCGCCGTCCCCCTTTATCAACCACTTCCTTTTCTAATGTGCCCACTCGCACCTCCCATTTCCAAGCATCAGAAGTATTTGATATGAATCAATCCTATTGTTCAGACAAGAAGCTGTCAAGGGCAATGTCGTTCCCGGAACGAGGGGCTGCCGGCCTTTGTTTCAGGATTCGGAATCCTGCAAAAGCATGGTCGCCGGATCGAGTTGAACCGGCAGTTTATGACCGGCCCCGCTTTCTCCCTTCAAGGCGCGGACATTGATCTCCTTGCCGGTGGGCTCCAGTTGCAAAATAACGCTGAACAGGTCCTGCAAGGGTGCAAAGTTTTTCGGTAGGCCGTCTTGCCCCGGTGCTTCATGCCGGTGGGTCCGGACCGTAAACCAGGCTTGCATGTCCCGCGCACCGGCAAACGCTTTCAAATCATCGAGCGCGGCCGGCCGGGACTCGTCGAACGGCAGGCCGTCGATGATCACCATGTCCGGCGTGAAGATGTCCTGTTCGGACAGGTCGGTGAGGCGCTCTTCCAGCTTGGGTACGCTGAAACCCTCCACCTTGAAGGTCATGATCAGGCGGTGCGGCAACAGAGACTCCCAGAGCTGTTCAATCTGCCGGGCATCGTATTTTTTGGATAGATTGCCGAACACTTCCCGGTACCAGAGGGTGACCTTGTCAACCGGGTCGTTGAGGCTGACATGCAGTACGTTTTTACCGCTTAGAAGGGTGTTGAGGGCTATCTGAACGAGCAGGGCGGTTTTCCCTACACCCGCCCGGGCCAGAATGGCCCCGAAATCACCGGGCGACAGGATATCCTCCGCATCCCGCCCCATGAGCCTGAGGGGGTTGCGTTGAATCAGGTCGTTGGTCAGCATTTGCAGGTTCCTTTCCTTTAAGTAGATTATGCTCGCGCGTCCCGCGGAGCGGAGCGTTTCGCGAAACCTGTTTTTCAATTTCAGGGTATGAATCAATTAGGCTACTTTCTTTTTGTCCTCGGCCGCTTTTTTGACGAGCTCTTCCGCAATGGACTGGGGGACCTGTTTATAGGTCATGAACTCCATGGTGAACTGGGCTTTGCCCTGGGTGGAAGAACGTAATACAGTGGAATAACCAAACATTTCTGCCAGGGGTACCTGGGCTTCCACCACGCACATGGGGCCTTCGTCCTGGGACCCGACGATGATGCCCCGCCGCTGGTTCAGCGAACCCATGACCGCGCCCTGAAACTCGGTGGGCGTTTCCACCACGACCTTCATAATCGGCTCGTGGATGACCGGCTTGGCTTTGGCATACCCTTCGAGAAAGGCGCCTCGCGCGGCGGCCTGAAAGGCCATTTCGGAGCTGTCCACGGCGTGGGCGGCACCATCGTTGATCTCGACCTTGATCCCGGTTACCGGGAATTCCATCTTGGGGCCTTTGGCCAGGCACTTTTTAAAGCCTTTTTCACAGGCCGAAATGAACTGGGTCGGAATGGCTCCACCCGTGATCTTGTTTTCGAAGATAAACTCGTCATCCGCGACCGGTTCCAGGTAGCCGGCCACCCGGCCGTACTGGCCCGAGCCACCGGTCTGCTTTTTATGGATGTAGTTGAATTCGGCCCGCTGGGTAATGGTTTCCCGGTAGGCCACCCGGGGTTGACCGGTTTCCACCTGAGCCTTGTATTCGCGCAGCATCCGTTCCACATATACTTCCAGGTGCAGTTCGCCCATACCCTCGATAATGGTTTCCCCGGTCTCTTCACTGACATAGGTCCGGAAAGTGGGATCTTCTTTGGTGAAGCGGTTCAAGGCTTTGGACATATTGACCTGCGCCTTGTTGTCGGCCGGAACGATGGAAAGGGAGATGACCGGTTCCGGAACAAACATGGAGGTCATGGACAGACTCTGACCGGCCGCCGCGAAGGTGTCTCCGGAAGAGCAATCCACGCCAAACAAAGCGCCGATATAACCAGCAGGAATCATTTCAATATCTTCCATTTGGTCGGAGTGCATGCGCACCAGGCGGCCGATTTTGACCTTTTTGCCGGTGCGTACGTTGTATACCGTGTCCCCTTTCTTGAGCGTTCCCTGGTAAACCCGGATGTAGGTAAGCTGTCCATATTGACCGTCTTCCAGTTTGAAGGCCAAGGCCACGACCGGTTCTTCCGGATCACTGGACAGAACAACCGGTTTTTCATCCTGTTCGGTATCCAGGGCTTCATTTTGAATGTCGGCCGGGCAGGGCAGCAGCCGGGTGACCGCGTCCAAAAGCGGCTGAACCCCTTTGTTTTTGTAAGCGGAACCCATGAATACCGGGGTAATCTCGCGGGTGAGGACACCCTCGCGAACGGCCCTGTAGATTAACTCCTCCGGTACCTCCTGTTCTTCCAGGATTGCTTCCGTCAGTTCATCGGAAAAAAGTGAGGCGGCATCGATCATCGCCTCGCGATGGTGTTCGGCCTGTTCCACCAGATTGGTGGGAATGCGTTCAATCCGCACCGTCTCACCATTGTCACCATCGAAATAGAAAGCTTGCATGGAAACCAGGTCCACCACGCCTTCGAGATCGGCCTCGAGTCCGATGGGAATCTGCATCGGCACGGCATTGTGCCCCAGCTTCTCCTTAAGCTGGCGGGCCACCCGAAAGGGATCGGCACCGCTTCGATCACACTTGTTGATAAAGGCGATGCAGGGCACCTTGTAGCGTTTCATCTGCTGGTCCACCGTGATCGACTGCGACTGCACGCCGCCGACCGAGCAGAGCACCAGAATCGCCCCGTCCAGCACACGCAGGGAACGTTCAACCTCGATAGTGAAGTCCACGTGCCCGGGGGTGTCGATGATGTTGATTTCGTGATTGCCCCACTCACAGAAAGTGGCGGCCGAAGCAATGGTGATTCCCCGTTCTTTTTCAAGTTCCATGGAGTCCATGGTGGCGCCGACGCCGTCTTTGCCTTTCACATCGTGAATGGCGTGGATTCTTTGCGTGTAAAAAAGAATTCTTTCGGTAAGCGTAGTTTTGCCGGAATCAATATGTGCACTGATGCCGATGTTCCTGACGTGTTCAATATCCTGTTTCATGATCTTTTCCTGCGTTTGCGCAAATTACTGGTAAAGAGTGATTCTATTATGCTGCCAAGTGTTTGACGGTTTACAACCGTGACGGGATCAGCAAAATGAAAAATCCCGCATTTGGGAAAATACCGCACGAGGGATCAGCTGTATAGGCCAGATGTTAAAAGCCAACTAATATATAGATAAAAATTTATGTGTCAACAGAAAAATGAAAATGGCTCCATTTTTTCGGCAGCAGCCGATTCAGGTGCTATAGGTCGGCCTGGCGTTCGATTCAGCCCACTTGCCGTCCGGATATCACCTGGCCGAAATTGGGGCCAAGATTGAGAGCCGGCCATGCAGATGAAAAAGCTTAGGCGATACCCGCGCGTACGGCTTATCGGGAGCCATAGAAATCTTGACTAATACATCGGATTAGTATGAAATGTCTCACAATTACTGGAGGCTAACTCAAAAATCTGAGTGAGGAGAGTCTGCATGGACTTGAAGTCAACTTATCCCCAAAAAGTAGTGACTGCCGAGGAGGCCGTAACCAAAATCGCCCGGGGCAGCCGTGTATTTATCGGAACCGGTTGCGGTGAACCCCAGCACTTGATTCATGCCATGGTGAAAAATGTCGCTATTCAGGACGTCATGGTCTACCAGATGCTGTCGAGCACCCTGTCGCAGTATGTGGATAAGCCCGACTTTATGGAACGGTTTTCCCTGAAGCTTTTTTTCATCAGCGCTTCCCTGCGCAAGGCCGCTTTTGAAGGCAAGATCGATTACCTGCCGACCTATCTGTCCCAGATTCCGAGACTGTTCGCGACCCATCGTATCGGGCTCGATGCCGCTCTGGTGCAGGTCAGTCCCCCCGACCGATTCGGATACTGCAGTCTGGGTGTCAGCGTGGATATCACCCGCAGTGGGATTGAAAATGCCAGCCTGGTAATTGCCCAGGTCAACAACCGGATGCCCCGCTCGCTGGGGGACAGCTTTGTGCACGTCGACGACATCGATTACCTGGTTGCGTATGATGAACCGCTGGTGGAGTCGCTGCCGGGCAAAAAGGACCCGGAAGTCGTCCAGCGGATCAGTTTTTACGTCAGCCAACTCATCGAAGATGGAGCGACTCTGCAAATCGGATTCGGACACCTGCCGTACACGATCTTACAGCATCTGGATGATAAGAAAGATCTGGGGATACACACCCAGGTGATTTCCGACAGCATCATTCCGCTGTTTGAAAAAGGCGTCATTACCAACCGTAAAAAGACGTTGCTGCCGGGTCGGGCCGTTGCTTCGTTGTGCATGGGGTCGGCCCGGATCTATGACTTCGTGGATAACAACCCGATGTTCTATTTCCGTTCCTCCGAGTTTGTGAGCGATCCTGTGGTCGTGGCCCGCAATGACAATTTCATTTCCCTTAGCAGCGCCCTCGAGGTTGACCTGACCGGCCAGATTTGCACCGATTCCATGGGGTATCTGTTCTACAGCGGTATCGGGGACCAGGTTGATTTTATAAGGGGCAGCGCCATGAGCAAGGGGGGGTTTTCAATCGTAGCTTTGCCGTCAACCGCGCAAAACGGGCAAATTTCCAGAATCGTGCCCCACCTGAGCGAGGGCGCCGGTGTGGCCACCACCCGGGGGGACGTGAATTTTGTCATCACGGAGTATGGCATTGCGGAGCTCCAGGGCAAGGGGATCTACCAACGGGTGATGGAACTGGCCCAGATTGCCCATCCCAAATTCCGCGAGGAATTGATCAATGTCGCCCGTGAGAAGCACTACATATTCTCAGACCAGCTGCCGCCTTCCCAGGATGACTTGCTGTTTATCGAAGGCTACAAGAGCACCCTGGCTCTGCCGACCGGGAAGACCATTGAATTCAGACCTCTGCTGCCGTCTGATGAATTCTCATACCGGAACTTCTTTTATTCCCTGCAGGAACGTACGATCTACTATCGCTTTTTCTATAAGATGCGGAATTTTACCCATTCCGTGGTTCAGGAACAGTGGGCCAGCGTCGATTACCGCAAAAACATGTCCATTATCGGCCTGACACAGAAAGGGGGACACAAGGAGATTGTGGCCATCGGGACGTATGCCGAGGAAGAGAAGCACCGGGCGGAGGTTGCCTTTGTGGTCCGGGAAGATTTTCAGGGCATGCGGATCGGATCCTACCTGCTGGAGGAATTGGAAAAGATTGCCAAGGAAAACGAATACAAGGGCTTCACGGCAACAGTTCTGAACGAGAATGTGGCCATGATCCGGGTGTTCAAAAAACGTTATCCCCATGCCAAAACGGTTGTCGGCGGCGGCGGCGACATGACCATTTATATGGATTTCAGCGATGCGGTCCAATTGAACGAACAACATTCACAGGGACGAGGCGACGTTTGCATTGAAAGTACCTGACGGTCCGGGATCACAGCGGTGGAGAGAGCTGATAGCCGCGGGAGCAGCCGAGCTGGGGACGCATGTAACCACTGTCCAGATGGACGCCCTGGCCTGTCATGCGGCCGAGTTGGTGAAATGGAATAAAAAGATCAACCTCACCCGGATCAGCGATCCGGCCGACATGGCCCTCAAACATTATGTGGATTCTCTGGCCTGCATCCCCTACATATCGACCGGCGCCGATGTTCTGGATATCGGTTCCGGGGGTGGCTTTCCGGGCATTCCCCTGGCAGTCGTGGCCCGACCACGCTCAGTGCTATTGATCGACAGCGTTGCTAAAAAGATCAGTTTTTTGCAGCACGTGATTCGTTTGATGGGTCTGACCAATGCCCAGGCCCGGCACACTCGGGCCCAGGATTTACAGTCCCAGGCGGCTTACCAAGGTTTCTTTGATCGGGTTGTCTGCCGGGCGCTGGCCGACATCGAGCAGATCATTGATCTGGCTTTTCCCTTGCTTAAACCCGGCGGTATGGTGGTGGCTCTCAAGGGGCGTGTTGATCGAGTTGTACAGGAAAGCCGCCGACTGGAGATTACCGGCCACGCGATGCCCGGGCCGGCCGACATGCGCATCACCACCTATCGGCTGCCGGTATTGAATGTGGAAAGAAACCTGGTCCTGCTCACCAAGTAATAACGGGCCCAGGAGTTCGCTGGATATATTTCGCCTTTCGGTGCTTGCAGTAAGCCTCGGGATGCAGTAGATTAGGGCTGACTACCCCTTAAGTTGAAACATGCTTGTGGGGTAGTGGCTTATCTATAGATGATTTAGCCCAATGCCATAAACAGTCTAAATTCGGAGGTTAACATGATGGAATTGTGGCCTGGTCGGCAGAAAATGAAAAGAGCTAACTGGTCCATCGTTGCGGTAGTGCTGTTTCTGACTCTGGCGCTAAACACTCACGCCCAGCAGTTTCGCGGTGTCTCGGTTGTACCGGACGAGGAAAAACGTTCGAGCATTCATGAAGTTGACGGATATGCCTATCTTTCGGAGACCATGACCCTGGAGCAGGTTCGCAACGCGGCGATCGCCACGGCCAAACGCCAGGCGGTCGAAAGGGCCAAAACCTATATCGAGTCCAATACGACCATCGAAAATTTCGAGGTGACTCAGGACCGCATCAAGGGCCAGAGCCATGGCACCGTCACCGTCCTCGAAATGAAGGATCACGGGGTTGTCGAGAATACCCGCTACCACGTGTGGATCAAGGCCGAAGTGGAATACGGCATCAAACCGGTGGGGATGGCACCGGCCGGTAACCAAACCGATGGCAACCTCTCCTCCACGCATCTCGACCCGCAAGCGCCTTTGACTGTGCGGGTATGGACCAGTAAAAAAGAGTACCGTGAGGGTGAACACATTATCGTGTACATGCAGGGCAATCGTGATTTTTACGCCCGCATTGTCGATATTACCTCCAATGGCGACATTATTCAGCTGCTGCCCAATGACTACCGGCAGCAGGATCGGTTTGCAGCCGGCCAGATATACCAGATCCCGGGGGAGGGCGACCGCTTCGACCTGAAAGTCACCCCGCCTTTTGGCGAAGACCGCATTGTGGTGTATGCCAGCGAAGTGCCGCTGGGCAATGTATCCATGAATTCAGCGGGAGCCGGCCTGGGGGCCTTCGGTGGTACCCAGGAATCCTTAGGTATTCGTACCCGCGGTATAACCGTGACGGCGGCTGGTAATCAGCCCGCCGTCCAAACAGGGGCGGCATTCTACGAAAGCACCTGGAAACTGCGTACCGGACCTTAAGAGAATACGCGTTATGAGGCCGATACGAAACGTGTAAATGGCAGCGCCGGGATCTCACCGGGCTGCCGTTACTGTTTGGGAAGAATTATTTGAATCCGGCTACGTTTTCGGCAAAGGCCGGGTCCTGGAGGAGCTTTTTAGCAAATTTAAGGTATTTGGAAGTTATGGACCGGACAGCCAGTTGTAGGGCATAGGGCCGGACTGACTTTTCCAGCAGGTGGTTAACGTCCGAGGCGACACACATATTGACCACATCATCATTGGCATTTCCGGTAATGATGATGGTATCTTCATGGGCTGTCGGAAATTTTTCGCTGATCATATCCAGAAAGAAGAAGCCGCTTTTCCCGCCCAGGAAGATATCCACGATAAAAATCGCCACTCCGGTTTCTCGGCCGAGGCAGTATTCGATTGCCTTGTCGGCGTTTGAAAAGGAAATGACATCCCCCCAGGTATAAAACGCTTGACGATTTCGGTTAAGACTTCACACACATCCGGGTCATCATCAATAATGATTACATCCAATCCTTCGGGCATTTCCGGGGCCTCCTTCTATAAAATAAAGTTCAACGGGCAGGGGCGCGCCCTTTCAAGGGTTCTCAGCAGATATTTTAGCAAATTCGGGAATAAGGTCCATAAAAATATCATAAAAATACGGATCGAATTGGGTCTCCCTTCGCTCGAACATATAGTCGGCCACCTCATCGGGGGGCAGGGCTTGTGCGTAAACCCGGTCATTGCTCAAGGCGTCGTAGACATCCGCCAGAGCCACAATTCGGGCCGCTTCCGGAATGTCTTCACCGGACAGGCCGACCGGGTAACCTTCTCCGTTCCACCATTCATGGTGACTCAGGGCGATGTCATGGGCCATCTGCAGCATGGGATATTCCGAACCTTCCAGGATCTGTCCTCCGGCAATTGTATGGCTTCTGATGACCTCGAATTCGTCGGCACTCAGTTCGCCCTTTTTTTTCAATATTGCGTCCGGGATCCCGATTTTGCCGATATCGTGCATCGGGGCCGCCAGGCGGATATCGTCGACTCTTTCCGGAGTCCATCCGGCCGCTGCGGCAGTCAAGCTGCTGAAAAGTGCAATCCGGCGAACATGTCCACCGGTCTCCTCGTCGCGTTTTTCCAGAGCCGTCAGCAGGCGGAAGATTGTCTCCTCCTTGGTTTTTTTGATGACGGATGTCTGGTGCTGCACCAGCTTTTCCAATCCCGTATTGTACTTGCGTAGCCTTCTTTCAAGGGTTACGGTCCGGGCCCCGACACTGATACGGGCCCGCAGCAAGTCCGGGTCAAAGGGCTTGGTGATATAGTCATCCACTTCACCGCCCAGAAGACCTTCCAACATGTCCTGCTTCTCTGTCTTGGCCGTGACCAGGATGATGTAGATGTAAGCGGCATTGGGCGTGTTTCTGATGTTACGGACCAGTTCGATGCCGTCCATCTCGGGCATCATCCAGTCGGTCACCAGAATGTCCGTATTATTGGAAAGCGAGAGTTCTAATGCCTCGAGGCCATTTTTAGCCGTGATGACCCGGTAGCCCCATTTCTCGATGAAATGTTGCAGGCGTTTGCGGGTGATTGTTTCGTCTTCGGCAACCAGGATATTCATGCCGTGTCTATTCCTCTATGAGTCGTTTGAGTGCCGTTTCCAGGTTGGTAACTTCACTAACCAGTTTGTCAAATACATCCCGGCCGCCGTCGCAGGCTTTGTTCTTGCCCATGGCTTCCAGGGCAAACGCGTGCCCGACGGCTCCATCCGCCTGGAAATTGCCCAGCATCCCCTTGAGGCCATGGGCTGTGCGTCCCAGTTCCTCGTGGTCCTGGTCCGTGAGTGCCCTCTCTATGGTGGCGATCATGGGGGGGTAATCTTCAAGAAACATGCCGACCGCTTCACGCAGAAATTCCATATCTTCATCAAACGCGCGCAGGAGTTTATCTGTTTCGAAGGATGTATTTTCGGCAGCGGGTTCCACCGGTGCGGATTGGTCTGTGCTTGTTGCGGATACAGGTGCAAATTTGATGATCTCCGCTTTGAGCACCTCCGCTGCTATGGGCTTGGAGACATAGCCGTCCATTCCGGAATCAAGGCAGCGTTCCCGATCGCCTTTCATCGCGTAAGCGGTCATGGCGACGATCGGCAAATGCGGCAGATCCAGCGCTGTTTCTTTTTTCCGGATCTGGCGGGTGGCTTCAAACCCGTCCATTTCCGGCATCTGTACGTCCATCAGGACCAGGTCGAAGGTTTGTTCCTCAAGTTTTTCAAGGGCTTCACGACCGTTTTCAACCATCACTGAATTCAACTGCCAGCGTTCAAACAACCGGGCGATAAATTTCTGGTTGAAAGGGATGTCTTCGGCGACGAGAACATTAAGAGTGGGTGGCAACTGCATCGCGTCGTCTTCAACCGGGATGTTGTGAGAATCTACCTGATCAGCATCGGTCACGGGCTCGACGGTGGCGATCATGGTGTCAAGCAGATCCAGGGGCAGCACCGGTTTGGTTATGGTTTTCAATCCGGGCAGCACCGCCGTGTCCGGTATGATCCGTTTGCCGGCCAGGGGCAGCATGGCAATGACGCCGGGGGGCGGGTCCTGTCGGCCGAGAAAACCGTAGAAATCGCGCAGGGACTGCTCAGGAAAGTCATTGTCCACCAGGACCAGGGTGTAAGCGGCACCATTGCCGCGGGGCGCCATGAATTCTTTTCGCGCCGCCCCCAAGTCGTCGACAACAACATGTGAAATCTTGAGCAGACTGTTCAGGGTATCCATAAGGACCTGCCGGGTGGCCGGGTTGACCGCAGTCACCAACACGCTCTCATCTGATGAAAGAACATCCGACAGGGTCTCTTGGAAGCGGATCTCCTTTTCGATGTCAAACTGGGCGGTGAAGGCAAAGGTGCTGCCCTGGTCAAGCTGGCTTTCGACCGAAACGGTGCCGCCCATCATTTCCACCAGTTGCCGGGAAACTGCCAGTCCGAGACCGGTGCCGCCATATTTACGGGTTGTGCTGCCGTCGGCCTGTTCAAAGGCATCGAAGATGCCCGCGACATTATCCGGGGCGATACCGATGCCGCTATCTTCAACCGCAATGTGCAGTTCGACGGTCTCGGCTTCCCGCGTCAGGTGGGTTACGCGCACGGTGACCGCCCCGGCGTCGGTAAATTTGATCGCGTTCCCGACCAGGTTGAGAATGATTTGGCGCAGCCGGAAAGGGTCACCGACGACCTTTACCGGAACCGCCGACTCTATCCACGATTCGAGGGCCAACCCCTTTTCATGGGCTTTGGTAGCCATGATTTTGACCGAATCTTCCACCAGGCTGCGAATGTTGAAATTCGTATTTTCCAACTCCAGTTTGCCGGCTTCGATCTTGGAAAAATCGAGGATGTCGTTGATGACCGTCAGCAGGGAATGGGCGGCCGCCAGGACCACGTTGAGATCTTCTCTTTGCCGGTCCGTTAGTTTGGTTTTCACCAGCAATTCGGTCAATCCGATGATGGCGTTCAGCGGGGTGCGAATTTCGTGGCTCATGTTTGCCAGAAATTCGCTCTTGGCCTTGTTGGCATATTCAGCCGCACTTTTTTCTTGTTCCAGGGCTTCGGCCTTCTTGCGCTCGGTGACATCCCGCAGCACACCGCGGAAACCGACCGGTTCACTGGCGCGGTTGCGAATCAGCGAAATAGACACTTCAGTGTGCACCGGCGTTCCGTCTTTGCGGGTAATCAGAAGGTCGAATATGCTGGCGGGCTGTCCGGTCGCCCAAACATCATTGATGGCATCGTAAGCCCGGGGAGATTGCTCCTCGTCGAAGATCGTCCTCTGGTCAATTCCCTTGATTTCATGGGAAAGATAGCCCAGGATGTTGCACAACGCACTGTTGAAAAAGGTGATCTGGCCATCCTTGTTTAACTCAAAATAGCCGTCTTCAATGTTCTCCAGGATCGTCCTGTACTTTTCCTCGCTTTTCTGTAGTTGGCGTTCAACGATCTTGCGTTTATTGATGGTATACTGCGAATGCGATCCGAATATAATGAAAAGACAACATACGATGATGCGGGTCCACACCTCATTTAAATTCAAGCCGGTGACATGATATAAGAAATCGACGTCGTAACTCAAAAAAACATACAATACCGAGTCCAGTATCCAATAGACAATCGCCAGGGCAAAACCGAACAGAACCATGTGGTCGGTCAGATAAACCCGGACTTTTTTTTCTTCACCCATCAGGAGCCCCCTCCCGTGAAATTCAACCCCTGTTGTCAGATTCCCTTATATAAATAAGGATAAGTAGCAGAACGCAGCCCAGCGCCGAGTGTGGTGTACGCGACCCGTGAGTCAATAACCCAATTTAATACCTTGTAACCTTTTCTTATGCAAGAATAATTAGGTAACGTGTCGATATCGGTCGATATTTCTTGACAAAAGTTTATTACTGTGGTGAATATAGTAAATTATATCAAATTATAGGGGCATGGCAGACAGTGCTGCAAGCTGGCCCACGTGCGCTTGGAGAGCAGATTTGGCGAAAAAAGACGAGATCACTTCCACTGAAAAGCTCCTAGAATTGATCAGAAAAAAAGGTGCTCGGACAGATGAATCCGAGGCGCCTGCGCCGGTCAAGAAAAAGCTATTTTCGCGTAAGGTCAAACCCACTGCTCGCCGGCGTTCCAAGAAGATCATCAAAGTCGGTATCGACATCAATGATACGGATCTCACCATGGCAGTGGTGAACCAAGTTCCCGAGAACAGGCATAAACTGCTGGAGATACGGCGTGTTGCCCTTGAGGCCAAGATGAAAAAAGGCAGCCCCGAATTTACTCAGCTGCTGAAAGGCTCATTGCGGGAGCTGGCTGGTAAATACAAGGACCCGGCGCTGTGGGCCACCATTTCGTCCGCGGACGTGGAAACCAGATTCCTGCAGATACCGAAGGTGCCAGCCCGGCAAACGGCCAATGCTGTTCGATGGGCCTATCAGAAAGAAGCGGCCATCACAGATACACAGATATTCGATTTCCACGTGGTCGAATCCACCTATGCGGACGGCGAGCAAAAAAAGAATATCATTGCCTATACCGCTCCCAAGAATGAAATTAATAACACTCGCGAACTTTTCACCAAGGCCGGTTGGCCGCTGAAAGGCATTTCCATTGTTCCGTTTGCCATTCAAAATCTACTCAAGGCCGGTTGGATTCGTAGTTCCGGCAAAAATGTCTGTACGGTTTTTATCGGTCGGGACTGGTCGCGGATCGCCATCTTTTCCAAGAACATCTTAATTCTTTCGCGGGACATAAAAGCCGGGGCCCGCAGCATGGTCCAGGCGATATTAGAAACCCTGGACAAAAAAAGCCCACCGGCCGAGGAGAACATGTCCGTGGCCTTGCCGGATGAAGCGCTCCCGCTGGAAAGGGCTGAGGCCAACCGCAACCAGATGAAAGCGGAAAAGCTCTTTGCGGAGTTTCTCGAATCCCGGCCGGCGGCAGACGGCCCCCCCCCCCCGGATCTAAAAAGAGAAAGACTGGTATTCGGGATGGTCAAGCCAGCCCTGGACCGGGTGATCCGGCAGGTGGAGATGACCCTCGAACATTTCGGGCTGAACTTCGACAAAAGCCCCATCGACAATGTTTACATCTCCGGGGAATTGAGCACCAAGAAAAGCGTGGCATCCTATATCGGCAAGCAGTTGGGGATGCAGGTCGAGCCGATGGACCCCTTTGGCAGTCTACCCGAATCGCAGGCCACAGACCCCTCCGGGCGGACGGCCCCGGCCGGAGATCTTTTCGTGCCGGCGGCCGGCATGGCCCTCTCGGACAACGACACCACACCCAACTTCATATTTACTTACATACATAAAAGCAAAAAGGCCTTTACCAAGCGATTTAATCAGGTGGCGAACGTCATATTCGTAGGGCTGATTCTCGTGGCCATGGGGGTTTTTTACTTTCAAACCCGGCAGGTGAGCGCCATCAAAGAGCAGATCAGGCCCATGGAAATGGAGCTGGCCGCCTACAGCCCCAAACTGGATAGGAATCTGATGGCGGCGGTCACGGGCGAAACGGTCCAGAAAATGAAAATCCACGCTGCCGCCGCGGGGTACTACCTGCCTGCGGCCGTCCTGTCCGAGGTCCTGGAGATTACACCCGACAACGTGAAGCTAAACAGCGTTCAGGCTATCCTGGGATCGGTCGATAATCAGAAGATCGGAAAATCCGGCAAGGTATTGAACATCGAAGGCTTGATCACCGGCAAGAGCCGTTTTTTTGAAAAAAATATCACAGAATACCTGGTTCGGCTGAAAAAATCACCGCTTTTCAAACAACCCCAGGTAACGGAAAAACAGATTCTGGAGAAAGATGGCGGTGACGTCATGCGCTTTGTGTTGAGTATGGCCATTATTTAAACAGGAAACGGCATCCCATGTGGGCCAACATACCTAAAAAATCGTTGCGCAATCTGATTATTTTCACGGGCGCTCTCGCCGTGGTCATCGGATTGATGGTTGTGCCCAGTTATTTTGCCATTGGCAAAGCCGAAGCCAAACGGGCCAAAATTTCCAAGGAAGTCAACGAACAGCGCCAATTGGCCCCGGTATTCGGTCAGTTGGTAAAGAAGCGTCGCAAGCTTAATGCGTCCACTGCGGATCTGCCCGAGCGTACCGCCTTGCCGCGGGATGCTGCCGGCGGCGTCGCCGACACCCTGACAGGACTGGCTGCCGGCGCTAGGCTGAACATGGTTGGGGTAACGGTTGACTTGAATGCAATGGTGAGCGACGTTCGTCTGATGCGGGTCGATTTGGTGCTGCGCGGCAAACTCATGGACTATCGCGTCTTTCTAGATCAATTGATCGCCATGCCGCATGTCGAGTTCATCGAACGGTTGCGCATCATGGCGATCCCGGAAGGGCGGGAATGCCGTATGCGGGTTTGGATCGCGCTTAAATAGGGTCGCGCCAACGTCTCTGTTCGCAGAAAAAGCACCGCGATAGGCGGGCAACATATGACCGTAAATGTCTAGACGTGAAAAAATAATCGTAGGATTTATGGTGGTCGCTATTCTTTACGGCGGTTACAGTTTCCTCTTTCCTGATTCAAAAAGTGGCCGCCCAAAGTTCTCCAGTCAAAAGGCCGTCGGGGTAACGGATTTTGTGACCGATCTGGTTAGGCGCATCAGAGCAGCCGACACCACGGCAACCGACACATTGATCATAGAAAAAGCTGCGGCCCCATGGCGAAAGGATCCGTTTGAAGTTATCAGCAAAGTCGTCGCTGAAGACGCCCGACCTGAGGAAGAAACTGAAATTGTTGATCGGGAAGGACTGGCCGGGTCGTTTAGCTATACCGGTTACATGGAAATGGGCGACCGTATCCTGGCGATTATCAACGGGCTGGAATACCAGGTAGGGGATCAGCTCGCCCGCGAGGGCGCCGTTTTGAGAAAGGTAACGCCGCAAGAGGTGTCGATCTATGTGGATGCTGAGCAGGGGTTGCTTGTGGTTCCCATTGTTGATACGGCTCAGCCCTAAAAGTGGAAAAACTAATGGGAACCTCTAATAATTAGGATTTTTGATTGAGTTCAAGGCATATTGAAATTTCAACCGGAGGAATATAATGAATATTTCGAGGATTAAAATTTCAATGGAACGAAGATAGCGAGCAAAAAGACAATTATTAGAGGTGGCCTAAAGATTGGCTTTATGGAGACAATTGGCCAGAGAGATCCTTAATATGAAAAAGCGCATGTTATTTCACAATCGTTCGGTGCTTGTTTTTGGCCTGATTATCGCGCTTGTCGTCACGGGATGCGTCCGGGACAATAAAAACAGCGTCGATCAGTCTTACCAGAAATGGAAGGCCAAGGCCGAGGATTCCAAAGGCTATTCTCCCCGCGCAAAACGGAGAATGAGTTCCCTGGGTGATTCGCAGGACGCTGACAGGGTTACGACTGTTGCTCCGGAAACTGGGGCTCCCTCAAAAACCGAAACGATCAAACCGCTCCCCACAGCCTCGGTTTCGTTGAACATGAGCGACGTGGATGTGGCTGTCCTGTTGCGGTCGTTGGCCCGGGCGGCCGGTTTGAACATCATGATCAACGAAACCGTCGGTGGGCGCGCAAATATCAATATCCAAAAAGCCCCCTGGGACCAGGTATTCCTGGGGATTTTAAAAACGCACGGACTTTCCTACCAGTGGGAAGGCGACATTATCCGGATTATGACCACGGCAGATTTCGAGCAGGCCCTGCAGAAGGCCTCCCAGAAGATGGACCTACGGGAGTTAGAACCGCTGACAACCCGTATTATCCGCATTGATTATACCGATGCTGCCAGCCTCAAGACCACCCTCGAGGCGTTTTTGACGAAAGGCAAAGCCGGCAGCCCGATCGGGTCCATCATGGTGGACACCCATACGAACACCCTCATCGTGCAGGCCCTCGAAGACGACATCAACAACATGCTGCCCCTGGTAGAACAACTCGATCTGCCGACACCCCAGATTCTGATTGAAGCGCATATTGTCGAAGCCGACAGCTCCACGGCCAGGGATCTGGGTGTCGAGTGGGGTGGCAAGTACGAGTTTCAGGACAGCAAAAACACCTACACCATCGGCGATGGTGGCAATGCATTCCAATTCCCAACCGCCACCGCTGGTGTAGCCGGGATGACCCTCGGCTTTGTTCTGGACAGCGGGGGCACCAATACGCTGACCGCAACGCTTTCCGCGCTGCAGGTCGAACAAAAACTCAAAATTCTCTCCAGCCCTTCGATAACCACAATCGACAATAAAGCCGCCAAATTCAAGAGCGGACAAGAAGTCCCCTACCAAAGTGTGGATGACGGTAATGTCAAAACAGAATTCAAAGAGGCCGTTTTGCAGTTGGATGTGACGCCCCACGTGATTGACGGGGAAGCTATTAAACTGGACATCAAGGTAAAAAAAGATGAAGTCGGTACGGCTTCTACGGCGACCGGCGGGGTCCCGCCGATCATTACCAAACAGGCCGAAACCAACGTTATCCTTTACGATGGGCAAACCACGGTTATCGGTGGTTTGAATCGCAGTAAGGACGAGCGCGTCGATTCCGGGGTGCCCGGTCTGAAAGACATCCCCTTGCTGGGGGTGTTTTTCCGAGGCGAGGAGACGGACCGGGAAAAGGGTGATCTGCTGATTTTTATCACGCCGCACATTTTGAAGCAGAGAATCGGTGGCGGGGCGGCGACCAGCAAAAAGTAATTGTGCAGAATGGAATATTTCAAGCTTCTCAATCTGGACAAAGAACCGTTTTCCAATTCGCCGGACCCGGACTATTTTTTTAAATCCCGGCAGCACAATGAGTGTTTGCAAAAACTGGAGCTGTCATTGCGCTTGCGCCGGGGACTGAACGTCGTAATTGGCGAGGTCGGTACCGGTAAAACTACCCTATGCCGGCAAATGATAAAAAAATTCAGTCGGGACGAACAGTTCGAAACCCACTTGATCCTTGACCCCCCACATGGCCGATGCGGCGGTTTTCTTGAAGTATGTGGCCCAGATGTTTGAACGTGAACCGGACGTAGCCACTGGTGGCGGGGCGGATTATAAAGAGTTCATCAAGCAGTACCTTTATAAACGGGGGGTCGAGCAAAACCGGGTGGTGGTCCTGATTATCGATGAGGGCCAGAAAATACCGGTACCCATCCTTGAGATCCTGCGGGAACTGCTGAACTACGAAACCAATGAATACAAGCTGCTGCAGATCGTCATTTTCGCCCAGCGCGAGTTTGAACTGATCCTCGATCAGCACGCAAATTTCGCCGATCGCATCAACCTGCTGCATGTCCTGGGGCCACTGAGTTTCAAGGATACCCGGCTGATGATAGACTACCGCCTGCAAAAAGCCGGTGCGGAAGGCAATTTGGCCAGCATGTTGAGTTTCCCGGCCCTCGTGGCCATCTACCGCGCGACCGGAGGGTATCCCCGCAAAATCGTGAACCTGTGTCATCGTATCATGCTGGCCATGATCGTGAAAAATCAAAAGCGGGCCAGTTGGCGACTGGTACGGTCGTGCATCCCCCGAACGGCCGCCAAGAAGGTTTCCGGTCGTTGGCAAAAAGCGGCCGGCGCCCTACTGGTCGTTATTGGCGTTGTCGGCATCGCCTACACCGGATTTACACCGGAAACAGCGGTCCCGAAAAAGGAAACCGCGGCCCGTCAATCGTTTCCGATCGAGCAACCCACGGAGCCGGCCGCTGCCCCTGGGGCCAGCGGCCAGCCCGGAACGAAGGCCGCTCCAACGGATGATCGGGTTGCGGTCGCAGTGGAAACGGCCGGCGCTGAAATAGCTGTAAGCAAAACGGTCGACATCCCGGCCATGGCACAAAATACGCCGGAGCCGGCCGCACCCGCGATGGCGGCGGCGGCCAAAGCACCCCCGATGGCGGCGGCGGCCAAAGCACCCGCGATGGCGGCGGCGGCCAAAGTACCCCCGATGGAGGCGGCGGTCAAAACACCCCCGATGGTGGTGGCGACCAACGCACTCCCGACAGGTACCCCGGAAAAAAAGGCCGATGCCGGCGATCGATCAAAGCCAGCGACAGCGATGGCCACGGCTGCCCGCACCCGGCCACAGACCCTCGGTATGATCCGGATGCGGGACAACGAAACATTATCCTGGGTAATAATCAAAGTATACGGTGAGTATAACAACACGCGCCGTCGTAAAGTAGCGGCCAGCAACCCCGATTTGCACGATCTGGACAATATCCTGGCGGGTCAGGCAATCGGATTTCCGGCCACGCCGGCCGAAGGATTGTATATACCGGAATATCTGAAGTGGATCCGGGTTGGGCGCCTGGAAACAGTGTCTGCGGCACTGGATGTCATCCGCCAGCACTCTACCCGAGCGGCACCACTGCGCATCATCCCTCACTGGCATAAGGAACAGGGACTGCAATTCGACGTCATATTCTGGAAGTATTTTTCTTCGCACAATGAGGCCGCGCGCTACCTGACCACCTTGCCGGGCGATTTGCAGACACGGAGCGAGATTTTAACCGGGTGGCCCGAGGGGATTGTTTTTTACGCGAATCCTTGTCCGGGTATTGGTTGAACGGATATCACGGTTCTACTTGAAGACCGGCCTGGTGAAGCGCCGATAATGCGGCCCTTCGCTTGCACGCCGGCTGTCAAGCCTTAACATAGTGAAAAGCAGGGCCGACAAAGGCCCTAACAACGTATTTGGCCATAAATTTTGTTTGCCGGTAACGGCGCACGGCTGCCCCGCGGCCGTACGCGGCCGGCACGCGCCACGGTGGCGGACGGGAAGTAAATGGCGATAAGAGATAAAAAAAGACTTGGCGAGATGCTGGTGGAAGGCGAACTGCTGACCGAAGCCCAGCTGGAAGAAGCCATCATCGGGCATAAAAAAACCAAGCTTAAACTCGGACAGTATCTCGTTAGAGAGGGCTACGTCAGCGGCAACCAGATTGCGGATTTGGTATCCGTTCAGCTGCATATCGAAAAATACCGTCCGGATAAATATCCGATCGATATGGAATTGGCCAAAATAATTCCGGTTGATGTAGCAACCAAATACCAGGTTGCTCCGTTGGTGCGCAGTCGTTTCTTGCTGACAGTGGCGATGGTGGACCCCATGGATATTGCGGCCCTCGACGCTCTTGAAGTGTACACGAACACTGAGATTGAAGCGGTTATCTGTACCGATCAACAGCTCAATCACCTGGTCGGCAGCCTCTACGGCACATATTCCGGAATTGGCGGCGTGATCGAGGAAATGGAAATCGAGAAGGAGGACGAACCCGAAAAAACCGAGTTCTCCGATGAGGTGGAGGTTGGTTCCCTCCAGGACATGGTCCAGGAAGCGCCGGTCGTCAGGCTGGTGAATTCGATCCTTTCCCAGGCGGTCAGGGAAGGCGCCAGCGACGTGCACATCAGCCCCGAGAAGGATTACGTCCAGGTCCGTTTTAGAGTAGACGGCCGCCTGCACGAGGTACCGGCGCCACCAAAATCGATGATCCTGCTCATTATTTCGCGTTTGAAAATCTTGTCCAACATGGATATTGCGCTGTCAAAAATACCGCAAGATGGTCGTTTCACCATCAAGATGGACAACCGCGAAATCAATATCCGGACCTCGACCATGCCGACCATTTATGGGGAAAACATGGTCATCCGGCTGCTGGATACCAGCAGCGGTGTCTATTCCCTGGAACAGCTGGGAATGGCTGAAAATGACCGCCAGAAAATCGAGGACGTCATCATCAAACCCTACGGGATGGTCCTGAGTACCGGCCCGACCGGCAGCGGCAAGAGCACTACCATCTATTCCCTGTTGAAGATTATCAATAAACCGGACATCAACATCATCACCTTTGAGGATCCGGTGGAATACCGGATGGAAAAAATTCGGCAGATTCAGTTCAATCGCAAGGCGGGCATGACCTTTGCCAGCGGCCTGCGAGCTGTCCTGCGGCAGGACCCGGATGTCATCATGGTCGGGGAGATCCGCGATGGTGAAACTGCGACCATCGGCGTTCAGGCCGCCCTGACCGGTCACCGGGTTCTCAGTACGGTGCATACAAATGATGCGGCCGGGGCCATCACCCGGTTTTTGGACATGGGGATCGAACCGTTCCTGGTGTCATCGGTGATGCTGGCCTCAATTGCCCAGCGCCTGGTCCGTAAGGTTTGCCCGTATTGTAAAAAACCGAGTGACCCGAACCAGGCCGCCCTCGATTTCTGGCAGCTGCAGAATGATGCCGACGCTGAATTCTCCATGGGCACGGGCTGCTTTTATTGTATGGACAAGGGCTACAAGGGGCGCACCGGTATCTACGAGATCCTGATGATCGACGAAGACGTCCAGAATATGATCCTGGAAAAGAGTACGGCCCAGGAAATCACCCGCGCCATGGTAACCAGTGGAAAATTGACCACCTTGCGGGAAGACGCAGCCCAAAAGATCTACCGGGGCGAGACCTCCTTCGACGAGGCGGCCTCGGCGATAATGATTTAAAACCAGGATTCAAGGGTCCCAGGGGCCGAGGGGCCAAGTGAAAACACCTAAGTGCCTTGAACCCTTGAACCCTTGAACCCTTGAACCCTTGAACCCTTGAACCCTTGAACCCTTGAACCCTTGAACCCTTGAACCCTT